>Ga0070694_100000069_pt1 | contig 48821 bp, 71 predicted proteins | sample KBSK1251metaG_FD_65470 | JGI IMG/M metagenome (GOLD analysis project Ga0070694, IMG submission 65470) | Corn, switchgrass and miscanthus rhizosphere microbial communities from Kellogg Biological Station, Michigan, USA - KBS K1-25-1 metaG | ecosystem: Host-associated > Plants > Roots >...
GGTGGACGAAGCTGTTAATTCTGGATCAGGAACATCTATAGCAGTTTTTGAAAGGTGGAAAAAATTGGGTTCGATTGATGCCAACAGCGATAAACAACAAGGAAAACTTAATATAGGAATAGATTCTTCTTTTATGCAATTTAAAGTTGAATTACGGGGTCGAGCAATAAATATGTCATTTGCAGACATGTTAATAATATCTAAACCTTCAACTAATTTAGAATAATATGCCAACACGAGGTACATACGCATACAGCCAAATTCAACGCGATCTAAACTCCAAAATTCATGGTCGTCGTACGAATTTAATTTCCGGCGATACTGGAGACACTAATATAGAACGAGACTTAATCAACAGTGCTGTTCGGCAAGCCATTTCGGATATTGATTTTAGAGGTAATATCCGCGAAGTCGTACTGACACCGAACTTGATGGATAATCAGTTTGACTACGTCCTGCCAACTGATGTAAAAGCCGATAAAATTATCGACTTCCGGCCGCAAAATACTGACTCTAGAGGCGAATTTGAAACTTACGATCCTGTTCCACCAGAAGAGTTTGATAGGCGTAAAAAGATTGAGAAGGGTATCTATACCATCTTAAACGACGATCTGAATAGAACTTTGCGGGTTTCGGCTGATATCCAGGATGAAACATTGGTTGTTAGTGAAATGGAAGATACAAGCTGGGGGACTTGGGACAGTGATGGAGTTAACGATTCAGATGTAAAAGTTGACAACAATGACTTTATTCAGGGTAATGGTGCAATTCGATTTCAGACTGATACAACTGACTCAACTGATTCTACTGTAGGTATACAAGATTCAGTCGCTACTTTCGACATCTCGCCTTATTTAGGAAGAGGTTCGGCTTTCGTATACGGCAAACTAACTACTTATGATACTGGAATACATCAAGTAAGCGTACGGTTGGGTTCGGATTCTAATAACTACTACCAAGTTTCAGATTCTAATCAAAACGATTGCAGCCCTTTCCAGACAGGTTGGAACTTGATTCGTTGGGATTTAGTCAACCGAACAACTGTCGGAACGCCAGTAGATACAGCTATTGATTACGCGGCCTTATTCTGGTCGCGTGATACGACTACTGCCGCTTTACTCCATTTAAACGATACTGATTGGGCGTTTGATTACTTAACTCTTAAAAAGGGTAAATACTATAATCTACCCTACTACACGCGAAATGTCTGGCAAGACACTGCTTTTGGACTTGCCGAAAACTCCGCTAACGATTCTAGCGCACTCATGGTGCAGAATGATGAATACGAAATTATTTTAACTAAAGCCGCAGAACTAGCCAGTAACTATCTACGAGACGAGAAAGACGAATCTAAATACGCAATAGATTACAAACGACTAAAGGATGCTTATTTACTTACTCATCCTAGCCAAGCGGGTGTGATGACTACAACTCGTTATGTCTTTGCTAGTTCAGAAATTAGACCTAACGAAAGGGATTCATAATATATGGCCACCAAAAAAACAACTAGTGGCGGGTTAAAGGTTACGACAGACTCTAGTGGTAAAATCACTGGAGCATCTGACAGTAAGGGAAGCTACAGTGTTGATAGTAGCGGTAAAGCTACGCCAGTTTCGTCATCGTCAAAATCCTCACCAGCACCGTCAAGTTCAGCACCGTCAAGTAGTGGAGGATTAAAAGTAACCACAGATGCTTCTGGCAAGATCACTGGAGCATCTGATGCCGCAGGTTCGTATAATGTTGATGCGAGTGGTAAAGCTAGTCCTGTCGCGGCCGCCGCACCTATGCAAGCCCCAACTGAAGCACCTGTTAAGCCTCCTGTAACCCCAAGACTACCAGGAGAGACTATTACTGACTACGCTGGTAGGATCAACCAAACTTTATTACCCCAAGCTGTCGCCCCATCTATAGACCTTAAAAATTTAGTCGGTACTCGAAGTGTCCCAGGTCAAGAACAGATTGAGTATTTCAATAAACAAACTGGTCAAGGCTTCGCTAATGAGGGCGAATTATTTAAATTCACATCTGACCAAACGAAACAAGGGATTGGGAATTGGGATCAATTTAACAATCTTTATAACGCTCCTGCTACTCCTGGGGCAATACCGCCAGTACAGACTTCTGAAGTAGCACGCGCCGCCGCACGCAAAGCTGAACTAGAAAGAATCAAGGCTGAGCTGACTGGTGGACTCGAAAAACCAGGGGCTTACAAGCCAGTACAGGAGTATGACAGGCTCCGCAAAGAGCAGGGTGTCGTTAAAGATGAAGAAGAATTAGCCGCTATTCAAAATGAGGCCTTGATGGCAAAACAAGAGCTTCGCCAGTTTGCCTCAACCGCCGGTCAGGGAGTCTCTGAAGGCGGTAGAATTGGCGCGGTTACTGAAGCTGAACGCAACGCTTCTTTTCGCTTAGAAGGTCTGGCTATTCGTGAACAAGGAGTCCTGGCTCGCTTGAACTCAAAGAATTCCTACATCGATACAGCAATGAAGTTAGGTCTTCAAGATTACCAAACCGCCAGAAATGAGTATGAGTTTAATTACAACAACAATCTTAGAGCTATTGATCTGTACAACCAAGAATTAGACGATCAACAGAAAGACGCTTTAACTGCCTTTACTACCATCAGTAATTTGATCTCTGAATCTGGTATGGCACTTACTCCTGGTTTAAGTACACAGTTAGATAGTCTTGCCCTACAAGCTGGCCTTCCGGCTGGGGTTTTCCAAGCGGCCATGTCAGGACTTCAAGCTAAGGAGAAATTGGATAATATCAAGATTGCTGGCGATAACGTCTATATGTGGACAACCGGCCCAGATGGTACACCACAGTTGAAATTGATTCAACACGTTGCTGGTTTGGATGATTCAGGTGGTGGAGGCGGGGGTGGAACTGGTAATGACACTGTTCTTGATGATAACGAAAATTCTACTGGACAAGTAAAAAAATGGATAATTGCCAACAAGCGTGCTAATCCAGATGTCCCATATTATGAGCTTTGGGGGCGACTGTCTGATGAGTTAGAGAAAAAAAATCTAAACCCCGCTAACTACGATAAAGTCTTTTGGGAAGTTTTACACCCTGAAGGCTTGACAGGGTATGCGGCTGAACAAAAGAAGAAAAAAGAAGACCCTTATAGTCATTTGTAATTTATGTCTTTAGTCGCCTTAAATAACTACATACCGACACAGCAAAAGAAGAAGCTAACGCCAGAAGAACGGGCGCGTCTTTTCAAAATCGCTGGCGGAACAGATGTAGCAGGGGCAGAAGCCGAGAAGAAAAGGTTTATCAATCATAACTATGGTACAACTGCCCAATTCTTTTTAGAGGAACTTCCAGCATCGGCCATAAAGGTTGGCAAACAGGCTTTACAAAGTACAGCCCGTACCGCTTATTCAATCCCTATTACTCCATTATCAATGTTCATGGGCGAAACTGATAAGAGTAAATTAACGCTTAAAAACAAGTATCTATTTGGAGAAGATCAAGTTGTTGAACCACTTAATGTTTTTGCTGAACAGCAACGCCAAAAAGGACAAGCTTATGGTGAAAGTAAGGGTTTAAGTAAGACTAAGAGTAGCTTGCTCGGTCTTGGATTTGCTGGATTATCAACCACAGGAGCGGTGGCTGATTTCTATCCTGGCGGTGGAGAATTAGATGATGCCTTTAAAGTGATTGCTAAGACAGAAGATGCCGCGAAGATTTTTAAACAACTTAATAAAATTGGGATTAAAGATGACGCGGCAAAAATCCTTTCTAAACAATTAATTAAGGTTGATGATCCTAAGAAGATCGGAGCTATTCTTGATAATTTCATTGCCAAACCTAAAGGGGTCAATGTTTACAACAAAGAAGAAGCAGGAGCATTTCCGAAGGCTTTGGGTCAAGGAGAAGTATATAATAAAACCGCTCAAGAAGCGGCTGGTTTTCAGAGTAAGCCCGTAATTTCTAAGCCCCCGACTCTAATATCTCGTACAGGAGAAAACCAAGCCATAGAGTCAGTGCAATCCCCGTTAGCAAAGCAAAACCTAGCTCGTTCAGTACGAACACAAGCGCTAATCCCGTCAGATAAAAAAGTAATTTCATATCAAGAGAGTATAGCAAGACCTTTGGTCAACCGTCAAGAGGCGAAAGAAGCGATGCAAACTGTAACTACTTACGATGACTTAGTAGAACAAGATGTAAAACAAGCGTTGAAATCAGAAAAAATACCAGTACAGAAGAACCCAGCGTTGGTTTACGGAACAGAAAATCTAAAAGATATCTCTGGTTTTAAAGGACAAGCACGAGACGTTTACCGAAACTTTAAAGCATTTTTCCGTAAGAAGTTTCCTGAAGTCAAGAAGCAAATTCTTGATCCTTTTGACGCGGCTAAAGGAAAGTATGTTGATGAACAGAAATCGCTTTTGAATGAACTTAAAACAAATATTGTTGGTAAATTAGGCATTGAAAAGGGTAGTAAAATGAGCGCGGCTGTTATGGACTTTGGTGAAAAATTAATCACTAAAGATGATTTGGTCGAAAAGTTTGGCGCAGAAAAAGCTTCTAAAATTATCGAAGCCGATAAGTGGTTTAGAAGTAAGTACGATGATTTACTTGAACAAGTCAATACAGTAAGGAAACAAATTTACCCGAATGATCCCGATAAAATTATTCCGAAACGACAAGACTACTACCGGCATTTTCAAGAGCTTAGTGGCCTTGAAGGTTTAAAAAATATCTTTGAAACCCCAGCGGGGATTGATCCTATTCTTTCTGGTCTCACTCCATTTACTAAACCAAAGTCTAAATTCCTTTCTTTTGCCCAAAAACGTTTAGGCCTTAATAGCGATCGAGACGCAGTTGGTGGATTTCTTAATTATGTTCCTAGCTTTTCTTACGCTAAGCATATTGATCCTCAAATCGGTAACTTTAGGACACTAGCAAGTGATTTGGCTATTCAAACCCAGGAGTCAAAGAATGCTAATAATTTCATTGAATTTTTGCAAGATTATGCAAATGATCTTTCTGGGAAGACTAGTGCGGCTGATCGGTTTGTCCAGAAAATCATCCCTGGTGGTCGAAAGACTTTTGGCGTTCTTAACTGGCTAAACCAACGTGTTAAAGCAAATACTATCCTTGGAAATGCTTCATCATCTGTTGCCCAAATCTTTAACGTACCACAAGGTGTAGCTTCGGCCAAACTCTATTCTGTACCTGGTGCAACTCGAACTTTAGGTAGTATTTTTACCGAGAACAAAGCTATGGCAAAGTCAGCGTTTATCAAAGAACGCTATTCTGGTTCAATGTTTAATGAATTTGATAAAGGAGTCCTTGCTAATACTAAACAGTTCGCGGTCTGGATGACTGGCGTGATGGACGAGATTGGAACTAAATTCATTTGGAACTCTCATTACCTAAAAGGTGTGGGAAAAAAGTTGGAGAATCCAGTTAAATACGCAGATGATTTGACTCGTGCCTTAGTTGCCGGTCGTGGAGTTGGGGAAGTTCCGTTACTGCAAAAGTCTAAAGTATTTCAGTTAGTCGCTCCGTTTCAATTAGAAGTCGGTAATTTATGGTATGTAATGGGGGATATGGTTAAGGAAAAAGACTTTGCTGGAATCGCTACTTTGTTTGTGGCCAGTTATTTGATGAACCGCGTTGCTGAAAAGGTAAGAGGTAGTGATGTAGTCTTTGATCCCATTAACGCAGTTTACGAAGGGGTTCAGTCTTTAAACCGAGAAGAAGATAAAAAGAAAGGCGTAGCCAAGTTATTTGGCCGTGTGGGTGGAGAAGTTCTATCCAATATCCCAGGCGGGCAGACTTTAGCTGCTATGTACCCTGAATACGGTTTTGATAAACTCGGGGGTTTGACTAGGGAAGAGTTGTTTGGTGAAGGCGACCCAACTAGGTTTGGTGGGGGACTGCTTGCAATCAAAGGTCTTAAAGACCCATTGTTTAAAGTCTTGCCTGGCTACGGTGGCGCACAGATTGAGAAATCTTTACAAGGAACAGGGGCTTTCTTGAAAGGCCGTGTGTCCAATAAAGAGGGGGAAGTGCAGTACGATATCAAGCAAACTCCTGATAATCTAATACGGTCGATTCTCTTTGGGAAGTATTCAAGCCCTGAAGCACAAGAATCTTTTGACAAGTCTAAACCGAAAGAACTGACTCCTGAAGAACAAAGAATAATGCCGGTGTATCAGGAAATCCAGAAATTAAAATCACAAAATAGGGTTGATGATGCTCTTGAGCTGTTCAATGAATTGTCAGAGGCAGACCACGAAATTTACAAAAAGATTAAGTCTGATGCGGAAAAAGCTCAAAAAGAAGAACTGACCCCTAAAGTATTTGATGTCTATAAAAAAGTGCAGACACTCAAAGCTGATAATAAAATGGATGAAGCTATTGGTTTATACAATGGATTGAATGAACTAGAGAAAGAAGTTTACGACTCAATGAAGAAGGAGTACAAGGATACCAAGGTAGCAGATTTATTGAATAAAGATGTTGATAAACCAGAGAAGACTTCCGAACAAGGCTTTATTCATGATGTTGCTGTTTACGCTCGCGCACTTGGCACTGATCCTATTACAGCCTTTAATCGAATCCTTACCGGCCAGAAAATCAGACGGGTAGATAATGGAGCAATCATAGTAGAACGCATGTCTTTAGATGAATCGCAGAGTGTTAAAAAACAGCAAGGCGCGGCTTCTAACATGAGGCTAGACCACACAATTCCCCTCGAACTAGGTGGGTCTAACGCAGAAAGTAACCTCAAATTAGTTCCTGAAGAAGATTGGAAGTCTTACACTCCTATAGAGAATAAGGTTGCCAGGCTCCTGAAAGATGGAAAGATTAGTAAAAAAGAAGCCCAGAAATTAATTCGGGACTTCAAGGAAGGCAAATTAAAAGCAGAGGAAATTATGAATAGAAACTAATGTATTTTTCCCTTTCTGTTCAATTGTTTCCTGAAGACAAATAAGTATAAAAAGATGAAAGGCAAAAGCAGTCCAAAACCTATAATCCCTAAAGCACCTTTAGTTTTCTTAAAAAGATTCATAATTACAGATTATAACATTCATCATTAAATAAGTCAATATGAAAAAACTTATAGTTAGTTTAGTTGCTCTAGCAACATTGTTAGGAGGATATGTAGGCACACAGCAAGCTAAAGCTGATACCCAGCTTTTGTCATCTCCGTGGAATTTCGTAATAAATAACGGGGCAGATGAAAAGTATGGCCCATCAGTAGGGAACATTGCTGATAAAGCGTCTCTGACTCTGACTTACGATCTTAACGGAACCTGTATTTTAGGCGGAGATGCGTCAGCCATTATTTTTGACCAGAATGGCTGGAAGTACGTATCTCTTTCTAGTTACGGTCAAAATTGCATAGATGGGAATCAAACAGTTACGATCCCGCTTTCGGCGTTCGGACTTAACCTTAGTCAGAATGTCGGGACATTCCATGCTCGGTTTTGGAAATCAGGCGGGCCATGGACGGTAGATATAAGTAGTGCAGTTTTAAATGATATCGTCTACCCAACCCCATACTCCACCCCATACAGCACCCCTTATCAGACACCCTACGCTACTCCTTATCCTACACCAACTCCTACTTGGGGTATTCAAGGTGTAGACGTAATGAAGTACAGCAAAGACGTACTCTGCAATCCACCGACCCAAACTTTCATGAACCAAGAGGCGGACAAGGCAGCCGAAGTCGGGGCTAATTATCTCTCTATATCAGGATTCTACGACAGCCCTACTTGCGGGTCAGCTCTCACTATTTTGACTAACTGGGTCAACACCGCCCGTGCTCACAACCTCAAAGTCTGGTTTAGGATGAAAGACTTGAAATTTGAAGGCGACTACTCACAGCCCAAGACTTTCAACCCAGACGGAATGAGACACCAGAAATTAATGGTGGACTGGATCGCCGCTAATAACTTAGTTCAAAACGGAGATATATTCACTCCTAACGCCGAACCACAGAACGGGGGAATTAACGGTGTAACCTACTGTGGTTCTCCGGCCAACTGTCAGTTTACGGGTAAGTCAGACTTTAACATTTGGCTTCAACAGATTCATATAATGGCCGACCTCGGTTTCAAAGCCAAAGGTTTAACAGGTGTAAAGGTAGGTTACTACGGATTTGATGGATTCATAGCCGCAGGTTTAGGAAACCCTGACTGGCAAGGACAGAGCCAATTAGAAGCCTCTACGATCGCCATGATGGGGCCAGTAGCCATAGACCACTACCCTGAAACCATTGGACACACTCTGGCGCAGGACATGGCCTATATCAAGCAAGCTCTAGGAGCTAATACGAGGCTCATAGTTTCCGAGTACGGAACCATCACAACGAGCAACGAAACTACGCAAGCAACTCAACTTAATGATTTTGCAACAACTGTTGCAGACCCAGCTAATAACTTTGATGGGTTTAACTACTGGCATCTTGGCCCAGGTGGAAACGAAGCGTTAATAAGATCAGACTTCACTAACAAACCTACATTCGGAATATTACAATCGTACTATCAATAAATGCCCCCCACCTGTCGGGTAAGGACAGGATGGGGGACGCAACCCTCCTAACCCCGCTTGCTTACCCAAGCCCCTCTATTATATACCATAACTTACCACAAGTTATGTGGATAAATAGGGGATAACTAAGCAAACTCCATGGAAGAAATGAACCCCGAAGACTTGAAACAACTGAACAGGCGCTTTGATGAAATGCTTACTATATTAGCCAATCAAGACAAGCTATCTCTTAAACGTGGGGAAGCCCAATACAAGATGGCGCAGTATCTTAAAGATGAGAACGGCAAAATAAATAAACAGCTAGGAGAAATGCAAGAGAAGCTCGATCCGATGTATAAAATATTCTCAAATATAAATGGATTTAACAAAATAACCCTCACCCTCTTTAAAGGTATCTTAATCTTTGGTGCTGTTGCTGGTGTAATTTATGGATTCTTTAAATGGTTAAAAAACTAATGGATTCCGTCCCACTAAAAGAACATATCGAAGCCATCCTCGCCGAAAAAGATAAGGCACTTGCGGCGGCTTTGACTTCAGCAAAGGAGGCCGTTAATGCCGCCCTAGCCGCTTCTGAAAAAGCCGTTGCCAAAGCTGAAGCCGAAGCAAAGGAGTGGAGAAACAATGCTAACGAATGGCGTGGGGCAATGACTGATCGGGAAAAAACTTTTGCCACTAAAACTGAAGCCGCTGTCTTAAAAGAACGTGCTGATCTAGGACAGGGCAAGGGTCAAGGTATTCAACAATTTATTGGCTGGATTCTCGCGGCCATAGCAGTAATAGGATATTTAACTAAATGAAACCACAACAACCATTTAAAACAGACTACCTAATAACTCAAGGGTATGACGCTAACTTGAATAACTATCCAGAGGGTCATCACGGCGCTTTAGACATCGTCCCTTTTGACCAGAACAAACGACCTTTCCCCGCCGACATCTACCCTGTCTTTAGTGGAAAAACCGTCTCTGTAGCAAATGTAGACGTTAAAAGAGGGAAAGGGATTAAAGTAAGGAGCGAGTTCACGGACGCCAAATTCATCAACTATCTGAAGGCTAATAATGTCGTACCGAAAGGGTATCAAGGTAAAATCATTGTCGAAATCCTGGACTGGCACTGTCTGACTGTAACCGACTTAGACGGTATCATAGACCAATCTACTCCCGTAGCGAAGTGTGGCAATACAGGCTGGGTGTTCTCCGGCGGTGTCCCCGTCCCTGACAGTGAGAAAGGTATTCCACCCTACAGGGGACTGCACGACCATCACGAACATTATATTCGAGACGCGAATAACAAATTATTTAACCTAGACAAAGACCCTAGAGGTCGCATTAACCCATTAATTATCCATAATTACAAAGGAGCAAATATGAATGAAGTAGAGTTTGTACACAGAGAAGGAACGCCAGAGTACGGTTTCCTTACCAAGACCACGTTTACCGAGATTTACGCCAAAGCAGTAGATGAGCCGTACATCAGGGAACTGGCAAGAGGTTATCAATTAAACATTCTGGGACCAGATGGTAAGGTCGATTTTACCAAGGCCAGAGATATTAGATTATAAATTAAACGAAAGATAAATATATGTTTGATTCTGCATTTTGGATCAGGGCTTTTATCGCAGTGCTTGTAGCCATCGTGGCTATCATTGCAATCCCCTTGATTCTAGGCTTAGTAGGTTTCCCAGTAGCGGGAGCTTTGCTCACACTCATCAAGTTGATTATCGCTGTTGTAGCGATTATCTACATCTTTAAGGGCTAATGAAAGAGAAAACAATATTAACATTGATTATTCTTGGAGCTATCTTACTTGTAGCACTTTATGAGCATCACAGAATATTCAAATAAGGAGCTTATGGAAGAAAAAAGCAAGTTTGAGTTCTTGACCAGTAATCGGTTTTGGGCTTTGGTTTTCGGATCAGCCTCGACCATCTTAGTTACAAGCGTTGGTCAAGAAGCGTGGTATAAATCACTCGGTAAGTTTTTTGGGTTGGTGGCCGCGGGATTTATTACCATTAGAACAGCCGATAGATTCAGTGAAGTTGTATCTTCAACAAAAGAACCCCCTGTGTCTGATAACCCAAAAGGGGATTAGTTTAAAATTAACCACCCTAAAATCGCTTGGAGGGTAACTGTATGACTTAGTGCCAAAACCTATACACTTCCTACTGAAATAGATAAAAGTTATACATTAAAGCGACTGTCGGTGGATGATGGAGATTCTATAAACGGAATCACTGTAACGGCTTGTATGCTCGCCTTACTATCGCTCGTTATTCCTGTACAGGTTGAAGCGACCAATAGAGCATCCATAACATTCGTAATTGACTATAAGTTAAATGAACCTAAAGAAGTTAATGGGCCGTTTCAAACTAAACCCAAAGTTCAAGTCGTTGTTAAGAAAACGGCTCGTCAAATTAATATCGCGCAGTCAGAAGTTGTCTTAGCCAGGCTGGGACATAAGTTCGCACCAGGCTATTGTACTGATTACGTCGCTCGCAAGCTGGTTATTCCTTGGGGTGGCAACGCGAATCAATGGATAGCCAATTCTAAGCCCTACGGGGCGATTGTAGACCGTATACCGGCCGTGGGGGCTATCATAGTAACTAACGAAAGTAGGTTCGGCCACGTCGGGTATATTGAAGCCACAGATGGGGGACTCGTTACCTTTAGTGAGTGGAATTACGCTGGTAAATACAAAAAGACTACTAGAACATTAAACATAAACGATAAAAGAATAAAAGGAATTATACATTTATAGATTTTAGGGGTAGGGTAAGTACCCTGGAAAAATCATATTTCTGCTTTTGCAGACCAGATCAAGTATTTATCCTACCCCGCTTCTAGCAGGAGCCTTTTTAGGACTTCTACCAGAGGGGAAAGGAGGATACATGTTTTGGATAAAGAGTGTCTATTTCAAGGTCAGATACTACCTGATAACCTTTAACCGTTGGCTCAAAGCCAGCATGTGAGGATCAATGAGGTTTAACCCGTTTGTGCGCCGTACCCGACTCTTTTGGGTAAGGAGAGGCCATGCAAGTAAAAAGGGGAGCAACCTACAACGTCATAGCGGAAAGCGGTGTCTACACCGCAACAATCCGTGTCTTAACTGACGATGACGCTAACCTTGTCGACAGGCTTTCCACAATCGCTAAGGTTGAGGAAATACCGCAAGCAAAGTTTGCTTACTGGAGTTGAAATGGACTGGGGAATAGGAGTAAGTTATGCAATGCCCCGTATGTAAATTTAGCATGCGCAAGTGTAAATCCGGCAAGTTCTGGATTCACGAACACCCTAACTCTAAATGCGCGGTATCAATGATACCCGTACGACCCGATCCACCCGCCACGCGCCTTCCAATCGCCGCCTAAAGGCTCCCACCTAGGGGACTGCGCTTACCGCAGTCCTCTTTCTCTTGACAATATTTTTTCTTTTTATTATCATGGCCTTGAGTGCTTATACATTAGACCGTATAGGTTCTTAACATAAACGGAAGACCTCCCGAAAGGGGGGTTTTTCGTATCCTTGACAAAATCTTTTAAAAGCGTATAATAATCAGCTATCATTAAAGCAAGTTTATGAAAAAGGTCTATATCTTAGCACCTTTGGTGCTATTTTCTATAATTTCATTAGAATATTTGCAGTTTACTTCTAGGGTAGAAACTGCTATTGAGCCAATTCTACCTGTCCACAGGGTGGTGGCAGAGATTCCTAGGGTTGCCGAACCGATCAATACCGAGCCAGACATAACCAAACAAAAATCAGAACTAGAATTGAGGAACATAAAACTAGTAGGTTTCCCTGATTACCTGGTCGGTAGAGTTTATCACGTATACAGTCTAGTACCAGAAGCCAAAAATCTCACTCTTAAATACCAACCTAAATATTTTTTCTGTGCTGGATTAAAGGTTGTTTTGGGATGTCTGACAGTTGAGACCCGCGTAATTCAAATTACTGATAAAATTACCGAATCATTTTGGTCGACGGTAAGTTCATCTTTAGATCGTAAAGCAGGCTTTGAATTTATACTGCTTCACGAGACAGCCCATTCTTTAGGGATAATCCCTGAACAAGAAGCTGATAACTTCGCTTATGAATTAATTAAGTAAAAAATATGAAGAAACTTTTAGTCGCAATCTTGGTTGCAATCGGTTTGGGGGTAGGTAGCTACGCTTTAGCTACGTTTAATATTGATTTTGTAACAATTTGTCATGCAACAGGAAGTCAAAGCCATCCGTATAATCGAATTGTTACAAGCTCAAATGCAGTTAGTGGACACTTCTTTAACAACGGTACTCCGAAGAATGGTCATGAAGATGATATCTTGCTTCAAGGGGTACAGGATTGTCCAACTCCGTATGCTACGCCATACAGTACGCCTTATCAGACCCCATATTCTACGCCCTACGAAACCCCTTATGCTACACCGCAAGAATATCCAACTCCCTACATAAATCCTCCGTATACCACGCCAGAATACGCTACTCCAGACGATTATGCTACCCCTTACGCGACTCCTGATGAATATACCACTCCTTATGCCACTCCGAACGATTATACGACACCTTACGCAACACCAGCAGAAGAATACACTACTCCCTATGCAACCCCTAGTGAGTGCGAGGAAGACTGCGAAAGAACTCATAGCAGTGGAAGTAGGCTTAGGCCTAGAGACCCTGTTTATGGAACACCTTATCAACAACCACAAGTAGCTGGAGCAACAGATACGCAGACTTTGCCAGTTACAGGTATGCCTTTCTCTACCACGGTAATTATTTTATTCGCTCTTAGTCTTGCAGTAGGAACAACGCTAGTCTTGAAACGATTTATATCTAAGTAAAAATAAGATCATGCCCCGCGCAAGCGGGGCTTTTCTTTTTATATTAAAAAACTATTCCCCCCTAACTTAATATAGGTTATCCACAACATTAGACAATATTTTATCGCTTATGTGAAGTAGCTTTTAAACTTATCCCCTTTGTTATCCTCTTTTGTCATTAACCTACCTTTTCTTACCAGTAAAAGTTTAGTAGGATATTTTTACCATTGACATAAAAATAAAACCTAGATTAAAATATGCTTCTAACAATTAAGAAGGAAAAGTTTATGATAATTACGAGAGCCAATCCAAGCGGAGGACGGCCTCTAAGGGGATACCCCCTGTGTGAAGACCCTGATACAGGGCTTCTAGGGTACAAGGTAGGATACTGCGGTTGCGGGTGCGACCAGCCCCTCCTGATACGTACCGTAGACGTCCGGCAGATTGTGGATAAGTTCGGTGGGGGACTGTCTGACTACCAGAGGTGGTATGATAAACTTAAACCAAAACAAAGTTTAAAACACCTAATTATTAAGGCTTTAGGGGGCAGAGTGGCGGGGGATTGACAATGTTGGTACTTTAGTATTAAGATTTAGACATGGCATATCCAGCAAAGAAAACAAGAAATAGGGAAATCGTAAAGAAACGTCAGGCGGGTTGGTCTTTTAGAAAGATCGCCGCCTATTATAATTTGGACGTAAAGACCGTATTTAACGTATATCAAAGGGATACTGTGGGTAGTTATCCACAGAAGGCTCTTGACAGCGTTGGTAGATAGGGTGTATAATACCCTTGTAAAGTAAAGATTCCTTGAAAACTCAATAAATAGGGCTAGAACTGGATCAACGCCAGTTTTTAAAAAACCATATAGGGTCGTACAACATACACTTCCCGAACAATGCCGGTTTAATAAAAACTACCCCAGTTTCTAGCCCCGCCCAAAGCGGGGTTTTATTATCTTCCTGTACCTGTCCTAACTGACTGATGCAGAGAGATGCTAAAAACATCATGCGCCGATGACGGGCGTGGCGAAAGCCAAGGGCGGTCAACCTTCTAAAGACTCGACGACACCATAGGCAAGCGCCGATTTTAAAAAATTTCGGCGATTATATCCACTAAGGCTAGGCAACTAGGCTAGAGGAGCAAGGGAACGGACATCGCGCCACACCTTGCCATGGGAGAGGAGAGGGAATGAAGGGGTCTCCGAGATCAAATTATAACCGCCGCCATGGGGTGAATAGTTATCAAATACAGATATGCAAAACAGAGTCAGATTCGAAATATTTAAACGCGATAATTTCACGTGTCAGTACTGTGGATCAAATGCTCCTACTGTTAGATTGCAGATAGATCACAAGGTTCCATTATCGAAAGGTGGCACCGATGAAACCAGTAATTTAATAACAAGTTGTTCTAAGTGTAACTATGGTAAGGCTTCAAATTTATTGGAAGATAACGAGTTGCATCAATATGGAAAGATAGTCAAATCCAGGGGTAAAATTTACAGACAATTAAAGGTTCCAGAAGATTTACACGCGGGATTAAAGACTTTAGCCGCACAGCGTAGAATTACAATCATTAAATTATTGGAAGATTACTTTCTTCCAAAAACTAAAAAACAATGACAGCAGACGAAAAACGATTTGCAGGGAAACAAGTATTTGGTCAATCCCAAGCCGAAGAACTCGGCCAAGAAGCTGAAGAATTAAAGGAAGACGAAGAAGATGTGGAAGAAGATTAAATGCCTATTCACAGGCCACAAGTTTAAATCAAGTCCCATTTCAATACTTAGGGTCTGTGAGTGCGGAAAGGTTGAGGTCATCCGTTGACCTCCAGCTGAAAGGACAAGAGCAAGGGCCAAAATTACTCCAGCCTTATTACTCTCGTCCCTCCAGCTGGAAGCGGAAGTGCACCCGCTCCGGTCAAACAAAAATAAAAACGCCCGCAAGGGCAGAAAGGCTTATATGAACAAGCTAATTGGCTCAAATCAATTTAAGTCTAAATACGGCTTAATCAACAAAGTATATAAATATGGCATAGGGTTGGGCGTGGGATTTATTCTCCTTATCCTGATTCTTTCAACCATCAAACTTACTAATTACCTAGATACTTACGAAGTACGCTTCGAGAATCCTATACAGATACAGCCCCGCGAGGTGGTGGTAAATCACTTAGTTAAACAAGCAGAAGCCAGTGTTGACCCTAAAGAGGTCAGAGTACATGAAGTTTTTGGAGTCAACGCGGATACATTCTTAAAGATTGCTTACGCTGAATCCGGCCAGAACTCTGGTAGCAAGGGTTGGAATTGTCACTACAATGGTAAGAGTGCCGCCTGTAAGACAGAGGATAGGGACAACGCTTGGTCGGTAGATTGTGGGTTTCTACAAGTGAACGTACAAGGCAAGATTTGCCCTCCTGAAATGTATGAGCTGGAATACAACTTACAAGCCGCTAAAGGCAAATTTGAACGCCAGGGCTATGGAGCATGGACAGTCTGTAAGATTAAAAAAGTAATTTGTTAACCCCCACTAAAGAAGTAATTATATGAAATACTACTCAATTAACTTAACCGAAGCGACCCTCAAAAAGCTACTTGGTCAGCGCAGTCTGTTTGATACGGACGAATACGCCGAGATCAGGACACAGCTTAAATACGCTTCGGATGAACGAGACTTAGAAAATAATCGGGTTAGCATGGTTCCAATTCCTAAAGGAACCACCGCTACACCTAGCTTCCTAGAAGGGATTACAGAATAATGTACGAATTTAACGCGGCAAAACATATCCATACGTTTGACGGGAAACCTCTATGCGGGGTTACGACTGTTCTTTCAGTAATTTCAAAACCCGCCCTGATTCAATGGTCGGCTGATGAGGCTGTTAAATCTCTGGGTTGGTTTAATGAAAAGTACGCTGATGATAAGGAATTAGCTTTGACTGCTTTTGAGCAACGCTGGAATGAGATTAAAGGGTTAGAAAGAGACGAGGCTTTTAAGCTATTATCGGACGCACGCTCGGCTCACCGCAAAAAGAAAGAAAAAGCGGGGGACTGGGGTACTGCTGTTCACAAAGCCATCGAGGAATGGATTAAAGGAAACGAACCTGTCCTAACAGATGAAACGCAGAAATTGGTATTTGGAAAGTTTAAGGACTGGGTTAAAGAGAATAAGATCGAGTTTTTGGAGAACGAAAAGCACGTCTGGTCTGAAAAGCTATGGTTAGGTGGAATCTTAGACCTTGTATTCACAATGGACGGCAAGAAGTATATCGGCGACATCAAGACCTCTAGCGGAATCTACAATGAAGCGTTTTTTCAGATGGGGGCTTATGATCTTTGTTTAGAAGATATGGGCGAACACAAAGACATTGAAGGCTATATAGTTATTAACCTGAAAAAGGACGGCACGATTGATTTTAAGAGAGCCGATAACATGGAATTAAATAAAGAAGCGTTTAAAAGCGCATTAAGTCTTTACAAGATAATTAAATCAATGGAGTAAATATGAAAGTGCAAAAAATTACCCGCGCTCAAGGCGAATACGCCAAAATCAACCAAGACATCAAGGACGGGGACATCGTTAAACTCTTGGACGGCGGGCAGATCGTTACAGGAGACTTCGGAGATCGCCACGTTTTCAAGATTCAGACAACCAACGGCGAAAAGAACCTGTCCCTTAATCAGACCTCGATGAACAATCTGATTGACGAGTATGGCGATGAGACGAGTTCTTGGGTTAATAAGGACGTGAAAGTTTGGTTAATCACGCAGTCAGTATCGGGACAAATGAAAAAGGTTTGCTACCTTACAGGAAAAGACTGGGACATGGTCGAAGATGAGCGCGGCAATTTGAAGTTCGCCAAACAAATCGCGCAAGACGAACCCCCTTTAGAAGAACCGTCCCTCTAAATCATTATGGAAAGTTGAGGAAATGACGCAACATACAAAAATCCTAAATGTACTAGAAAACGGGGCATGGCACTGTACCTCTGAAATGTATGCACTTTATATCGCCGATCCCAGGACTCGCTTAGCAGAGCTTAAAAAACAAGGCTACGAGCTTGTATCAAGATGGTGCGAGGCACATAAACACGACGGTCAGATGAAAGAGTGGCGACTTTTAAGCAGATCAACCTGGGCAACAACCACTAAAGACACCTGTCCTAAATGCCACTGGTTTATGAATCACAACCCCTCTTGCCCCACCTTAAAAGAAAAAGAATTAACTGGTCAATTAAAATTTTGAAACTCAACAAACAACATTTCGAGCTATTTAAGAAGTATTGCCGAGAATATCAAGAGAAGTTTCATTTAATGGGTTGGGATGTTCACTTTGAGTTTATCGAGCTTAAAGGCAAAAGAGCAGAGACAGCGTTTAACCTTGAATCCTCACAAGCAACCATTGCTTTATGTGCTGATTGGCAGGATCAGGTAATGCTGTTTAACAAAAAGAATCTCAAACTTACCGCTAAACATGAGATGTTGCACCTTTTCCTCGGTAGAATGGGTGAGTTGGCACAGTATAGGTATGTACAGAGGCGCGAACTTGATGCCGCAGAACATGAGATTATACAAAAACTAGAGAAACTACTTCCATGAAACTTCTCCGTATAAAAGAAGCCGCAGACTTACTTGGTGTACACCCCCACACGCTTAGAAATTGGGCTGACAGAGGCGAAATACCCTCTTACCGACATGGGAGTCGCAGAGACAGGCGTTTTAAGCAGGAAGACATCGAATTTTACCTAGAAAACGGTTATATAGTACGTCCCAAGATCACCATTCACGATATAGACGAGGAGATATAAAAATGTTTGAAAACGTACAACGAGGCGATTATGCAGTAGGCGATAGAGAGTTTTACTTCCGCAGTAAATGGGAAGCGAATTACGCCCTTTACTTGCAATGGCTTAAAGATCAGGGCGAGATAAAGGACTGGCAATACGAACCACAGCCATTTTACGAGTTTCCCATCAAGCACGGTTCAACTAGGTACTTACCAGATTTTCGGGTTGAGAATAATGACGGCACGTTTTACCTAATTGAGGTCAAGGGTTACAAACAAGGCATGGTTAAGGTCAAGCGCATGGCAAAGTATTTTCCTAAAGTGAAGATCGAGATTGTGGACGCTAAAGAATACGCGGCGTTAAAGCGCAAAGTTGGTAGGATACTTAATTTTTACTAAAACAAATGACCCTCGAAACTATCTTAGACTACATAGCAAACCCTGATAAAGTCCTAGACGCTAAACTCATGGAGCGACTTATAGACTGGACTACGTTTTGGATATACGAGATTGAGGGAGAGCTGGCGGACTTAGATTTTGCTCATGACACGCGCCTTGCAGACCTCGCCGAGAAACACCCCGTAAACAAGGCAGAAGTTTTAATCAAGCTCGAACCCATCTACCGCGAAAGAAAGAAGAAAGACCGTTACTTAAAGGCTCTAAAGGCTTATCGTTCCAACATCCGCCGTAAGAGAGATCGCATCGTATTAAAACAATACTAATGAAATGTATCTTCCGTAAAAACCCAACAGACCCCCACTGTGATAAAGAAGCTGAATACATTTATTTAGGCAAGAGTTATTGTGGGGAACATATGGAATTAAGAAGTAAGCAATTTAACGAAGAAGACAATGTCTAATACCCCAGACCCCAAAGGAGTATTCGAGGGCGACAACTACGAAGAGAAAATGAAAGACCTCAAAGTCCTTGCTGAAAAAATCAAGGCTCATTCAGACCCCAAACAAGCTTTACTGGATTCGTTTGATGGAGAGTTTGTCGCTACAGGTGCTGACATCGACGGGATGAAGCGTGTCGAGTATCGCCAACTAAGAGAACGTCAGGTTGAGCAGGTTAAAGCCTTTATCTCCCACGCCTTCGACCTCGGTAAATCCCTAGGGTATAAGGAGGGGGCTAGAGCGGTTATTGAGGATATACCTGATAGTTTAGGAGTGAACCACTCATATCAACCTGGCCCACTAGGGATTGGAATAGTAATTGATTTCAAAGCACTGATTAAGGACCAACTTAAATCCAAATACTCAAATGACTAGAATTCCAGCCTGTAAGGTAGACGGTATATGCGCCGGCCACACTCACTGGGTTGCGTATACAAGATACACCCCTGAACAATTAGAAGAATTTGTAAAACAGCAACGGCTCTGGTATCGCATTAAGCAACTATTTTTATGACCGCTATAACTGAACAAAGAGAATATTACGTCAAATGCCCCAACTGTTTCAACGGTATTGAAATACGAGACCAGCTTACAAGAGAACGAGACGCTCTCATAGCTGAGGCCATACAGGAACTAGAGGGGTTAAAGCACGAACAAATAGACAGGGGCGATTCTCAAGAGTTTCCGACTGCGCCACCTATCCATGAATCCAACGAATTACTTATGCAGTATGCCCACAACATAGCCCTTATCGCTGCCATCACCAAACTAAAAGAGTTAGGTGGAGAGGAGAGAGTATGAGTATCTTTTGTTTGTTAGGCTCGCATATAAGCGGCGATGATGTTTCCTTGGAAGATGCCTCTAAAATTTCACGAGAAGATGAAAATAAATGTTTAAGATGTGGTAAGGAATTAATATTTTATTACTAACCCCATGACACAAGAGAACAAACCAAGTTGGGAAAAATTATTCGATAAGGAGTTTACAGACGCTCTTAACGCTAGAGAGTTTAGTTGGCAAAATCATGGCGGTGAACCGTGGAAAGGTAAAACAATCCAAGATTTCATCCGCGAATCAATCATCAAAGAGATAATTGAGGACTCTATACCTGATGGAGTTTGGCAAAACGGCGATGCACAAATAGACATGAACAACCTAAAGAGAATATTAAGAGAAAAATGGCTATGAAAACAATAAAGAAGCCGGTTACTCAAGTAATAAAGGGTGGTGCTGGTAGGATGATACTATCCGACCATCCATTCACCTATGAGGGCAAGAAAGCCAAACACCATAAAGGCAGTGGAACTTATTATCTAGCCCTCCCAAAGAAAGGAAAGCGATGAAAGAAATGCATTGGTCAATAAAATTACGTTTAAAGTTGCTTTGGCATGGTACTCATCGTTGGAATGCCTGGATAAGAGATACGACTGCATGGCTAGAGAGAAATTTTTAATCCCCCCAGGGGAAGGAAGTGAGGAGTTATGAAGCCACACGAGTTTTTTCAAAAGTTTTCTAACACACCCTTAGACGACAGAATGAAGCTGGTTGATGTGAACAATCTCGGCTTGATGACCCTTAGCGATATTTATCAGCGTGTTCATGAGTTGGAAGATAAAATGCGGCCAGACGTAATCGAGAGAGATAAACTAATTTCTTACGCAGATAAATTCTGGTCAGACCTCCTAAACAAATAATCTTATGATAAAAACCTATAAAATAAAGCACGGCAAAGACCTCACGCGTGAGCTGGGTTTGGCTCGTAAGGTTGCGGAGTTTGCTATAGCTAATCGAGATAGGTTATCAACGAAATACGTTAAACACATCGGCCTAACAGCAACAATCACGAATCAAATCCTACGGAAGTATGGCCGGAATAAGAATTGTCGGACAGTCAAGAACGTCAAGCTGATGGTCAAAGGGTGTAACTGTATTGTTCGAGAAGATATTTTGCACATTGGTTCCCTGGGGTTGGATTTAGACATCGGCCATCTTCCCAAATTCACCAAGCTCAATCAAGTTGAAATCGGTGAAACCTACGCCTATATCCCCGTTACCGTACTAGAGAATAAAGAATACAAACCTAAAGGGTCGCTCGGTATAGACAGAAATACCACCAAGCATTGCGTAGTTGCGGCAGACACGAAGACAGGCAAGGTGATGATGCTTGGTAAATCAGCCCAGCACATTAGACAGAAGTATAACAATATCCGTAGACGCTTACAGAAAGCTGGCGAGTTCAAAGAATTTAAGAAAATAAAAACCCGTGAATCAGACAAGATCAGGGATTTAAACCATAAAATGAGCCGTAAGCTGGTCGATTACGCTCGTGAAAATAGATTAGCTATCAAGCTCGAAGACTTAAAAGGGGTAAGAAAAACACCCAAACAAAGAAAGTCTTTCCGTTACTCGTTGAACTCTTGGTCATATTATCAACTCCAAACATTCTTGGAGTACAAGGCCAAAGAGCTGGGAGTTCCTATTGCTTACGTCGCACCACAATACACAAGTAAACTTTGTAGCCGTTGTGGTCTCTTAGGCACACGCTTGGATAAAGTATTTAAGTGTCCAGCCGGACACGTTGCCCACGCAGACATCAATGCGGCTTTCAACATTGGTCAAAGAGGCGTAGGCGATTCTTGGCAGAAAAAGATGCCAAGAAGCGGATCACCGATAACCGTCGAGGCAACCCTCTAAGCCGGAGTGGCCTTACAACATTAGTATGTCGGTAGCTTTTAGGGAATCCTCCCTGCGAACTAGCTCTTAGGGAGGGATTAGAAAGGACGGTGATGTTTAATGAGGAGCTTTCAACATGGTACAAATTGTGAATGTGGAGCTTGTAAGTACCCGCGTCAAAGTTAGCCTTTGTATGGCGGCGGAATATCTTAAAGGCTAGGGAGGGATTAAGGTTTGTGGAATCCTGGTGGTAAAACTACGAAGGGCAAGTAGTTTGTAAGGTGTTTTTGCTCCCCTTATACCATCAGGGTTCTGCAAATCATTAAGGTTTATAGTTTGTTGGTGGTAGCGGCGTAGCAAGCTGAACGCGTGGCTTGTGTCTGTAATCTTGTATGGCAAGATTCGAACTAAAGGTAGTAGTTACTCAAATTGCGCAGAGTAGCTGTATGCCTGGACAGATACTACGATATAGGGCAGTCCATAAGCCCTGCTAGGCTACCACCAGCAATCTGCAAATCATTAATTAATAGGAAAGAATATGGAAAACAAAATAATTTATCAATGTGATAGAGGGTGTTGTAAACAATATGAAAATGGGCAAGGTGTCGGTGTTAGCCATCCAACAGTGTCGGCTCCAGTAGTTGAATCGACAACCCTTAAGGTTACTAGAATCCCTTTATACCTATGTCATGTGTGCCTTGGCGCGTATGCTAATTATCCACGACGTTCTATTTTTGATCAGCCGTATTGTATTACTTGTAACGATAGAGGTTGGATAACCTGACCCCCTCACCCTTAAATAAACAATAGTATGAATAAGATAAAGCTGTATTTATTAAAACGATTATATATCTGGTGGACTAGTCACGGAGATGGACGAAAACTGCGAGGCACTACTCACGATGAAGCTGTCTTGGACTTATTAGCTCCTTATAAAAACTAACCCCCACAGGAGAACCAAAACTATGATAGAGAAATTGAACATCAAAACACCAAAAGGCTGGAGAATCGGCCAGACACTAAAGAACTTTGAATATTGGTTGGAAAGTATAGACTCCAGGGATATTTTCTTTTTGACCGATAAGCAGTTTTTGAAATATTACGCTAAACTCTTAAAAGAAGAAGTTCCTAAGTTTAAAACCCCCCACCGATAATTAATATAAAGATATGGTGGCCCCTTCCCCAGCCAGGCCAAGCTCTTTTGCCGTAGTTTGGCTAGGCCGGAGAGGGGAGTAATTTGACAAATAAAGCCAGATCGTGTATTATTACTTTATCTTAAACGGCAAATTTGAGCCTCTTTTGGCTCGGTTGCCGTTTTTATCATGGGAAATAAAAAGAAAATCTGCTTTCCTGTTACCTTCCGCGGCCACGAAGCCCGACAAAAACTGCTTTTAGATGAGCTTAGGAACGATTTTGACGTTCAAATATGGAAACCGACTACTAGCCCTGGGGCAATGTCGGTTTTTGCAATTTTTTGTGCCATAGAGTTTAATAATTACCTGTCTCAAAACCAGTTTGATGCGGTATTAATCAGAGGGGATAGGTACGAATTAATGGGTTTGGCTATGGTAGCGGCCTACAAAGGTCTTAAAATTATCCATATTGAGGGTGGGGATCTTAGTTCAGTCATTGATAATAAGGTGCGCCATGCTATTACTCATCTATCCGATCTGCATTTTTGCACAAACGAAGAATCTCATCGCCGATTGATTAGCATGGGCTTGCCAACTAATAGGGTTTGGAACTTTGGATCGCTTGATGCGGAGTTTGCTATAAGTGTTAAACCTAATAGAATTATTGCAGAACCTTACATTTTAGTGGCTTATCATGGAATACCAGGGGAAGAGGAAAATGAGGTAACTAAGGCAGTTGAGAATTTTAAAGATTATAAGATCGTAAACATTCAAGGAAACAAAGACTACGGCAAAGAGTTTAAGGGCGAGGAGTATGCGCCAGAAGATTATATAAATCTCATTCGATTCGCTTCCGTGTGTGTTGGCAACTCTTCGTCATTCTTAAAAGAAGCATCTGTGCTTGGTACGTTAGTTGTGAATGTTGGTGCAAGACAGGACAAAAGATTGAAGCCAGCAAACGTTTTGGATGTTAATTGCTATGAAAATGAAATAACAAGAGCCATATATTATCAGCTTGGAAAAGTCGGTGCTATAGATCATACTTATTTTAAATCCGATACGTCAATTAAGATTGCTGAAAAGCTAAAAGAGATTTTATGAGTATAATTTGTTTTATTCCGGCTAGAGGTGGCTCAAAGTCCATCCCTAAAAAGAACATCAAAGACTTAGGTGGCAAACCATTGATTGCTTATACTATCGAAACCGCGCTTAAATGTGGCTTACGGGTGATTGTTAATACTGATTCAGACGAGATCGCGGCAGTCGCACGGGAGTTTGGCGCAGAAGTTATGATGAGGCCTGAGCGACTGGCGAAAGATACAACCAGTATGTTTGAGGTGTTGCGGTCACAAATTCCTCAGATTAATCCAAAGCCAGATGCGATAATGCTGCTGCAGCCAACAAGTCCGTTTAGAAAGTCTGTACAGGTTCGCATGGCTATTGAGTATCTTGCTCAAAATGAGGAGTATGACTCGCTAGTCGCAGTGGAGAAAGTGCCTGATAAATACAATCCCGCTCAGGTCATTATAACTACACCCACTGGCAAAGGTATGGTCATGGGTTGGATTAAAACATGGTTTGGGAAGAAGCCTACTAAGCCAAGTTTAGAAGGAGTGCCGATTACTGATAGGTTGACGAGGCGACAAGATTTTCCTGAAGCTTGGATTCCCACAGGTAGTATTTACTTATTCCGTACTAAAAATCTCAAACAAGGTTCGATCTATGGTAACAAGACGATGTTACTTGAAGTTGATCCAACTACAAATATCAATGAGCCGAACGATTGGAAGGATGCAGAAGATTATTTGATTGCTCAGGGAGTAATCAAACGGAGTAATGAAATTGTGGAAGAAATAAAACAAGAATTAAATGACTAAAATAATCGTAGAGATAGCCAGCAGTCATAATGGAGATTTGGATATGGCGAAGGCTTTAATTCGTGCGGCCGCAAATAATGGTGCTGATCTTGTGAAATTTCAAGACTGGCGAGCGGATAATGTCCCTGACACTGATTCTGATAAGAAGCGATATGAGAAGTATGAGTTTAAAGATGAGTGGTATTCAATTCTTATCGATTACTGTAAAGAGCAAGGTGTAGAGTTTTTAACTACTGTATTTAATAAAGGTCGTGTAAAGTTTTTAGCGAATTTAGGCTTAACTAAAATCAAATTAGCAAGTATAAGTTTGACTAACACCGAACTTATCATGGAAGCAGGAGCACACTTTGATGAGATCATTTTATCGACGGCCATGCACAGTAAAGAAGAAGTCGAAGAAGCCGTCGATCTGCTGGCTAGTAATGCTAAGAAATTTACGATTATGCACTGTGTTGCTAATTATCCACTTGAAATCAGAGATGCAAATTTAGAGCGTATAAATACGTTAAAAGAAATTATTGGCGATCAAGAGTACGGATCAGTAGGCTATTCAGATCACTCCCTTGATTTAGATGTAGCTAAAATTGCTATGGCAATGGGGGTTGAGTATATTGAAAAGCATTTTACTTTGTCGCGGTATATGCCACAGATTAAGCATCAAATGTATGAAAATGGCCCGTTTATCACTACTCACGAAATTTCTATTGAACCACGTGAATTATGGCAATTAAGGAATTGGCGGAACGCAATTAATCAAACTAGAGAAAATCATATAGGCGCATCTCAAGTGATTGAGGGGAAAATTAAAGCAAGATACAACAAAAGGTATGGTGTATGAAAGTCATCGCTAAAGGTAAAGGCGTTGTTATTGGAATTGAGCCCTTTGGCAAGGAACAATTAGACACTTTGCAAAACTTGAAAGTGGTTGGGACATCTACAACAGGTTTGGATCACATTGACGTAGGGGAGTTGAAAAGTCGAGGGATTAAATTAATTTCCCTTAGAGACTATCCTAACTTTACTAAAGACATTACTAGCACGGCAGAGCACACTATTGGCTTGATTATTGGACTACTTCGTAACTACAGAACTGCTTTACATCCTCCATATGGGGATAGAGAAGAGTACAAAGGCCAACGGTTGAGTGGTAAAACTCTAGGGATAGTAGGGCTTGGAAGAGTTGGAAAACAGGTTAAACAGATAGCAGAAGCGATTGATATGAAGACACTGATTGTAGATCAGGACTTGGTAGGGCTTACTTCTCTTTTACAGAAAAGCGACATTGTAACTTTACATATTCCCTTAGACAGTAACGAAGGATTTTTTACGAAAGATATGTTCAGCCAGATGAAGCAGGGCGCTTACTTTATAAACACATCTCGCAGTGGTGTGGTAGAGAAAAGAGCGTTATTCTGGGCTTTATCAAACGAGATGATTAAAGGCGCGGCGGTAGATTTTATAGACGATGCTGAACTTATCCAATATTCGAGGCTACACGATAATTTAATATTAACTCCACACATAGGAGGTGTTACTTGGGAGGATAGAGAGGCAACCGAAAATTTTATTACTAAAGAAGTTGAAAAATTACTTAGAAAGGTGTAACTATGGTTTTATCAAAAAAAGCGATTGAATTACTAAAGAAGTTGTTTGCAGATGATTCTGGTTTGCAAGTGCAAGTGGGATTAATTGATGTTGTTGCTGAAATTAAAACTTGGATCAAAAATCAAGAAAGTGATCCTGGAGATTCTAAATAATGGCATTTGATATAAAAAAGGATCAAACTAAGTGGATCATTGCGGGCACAGGGAGTGGTTGGCAGTTAATTCCAGCGCAAACTGATCGGATTGTTTTTTGTCTGAATGATTATATTTACTTCGAACGGTATCATGTTAAGCCAGATTTGCTTTGTATTATGGATGTTCTTGACGAGAAACCTCAAATCGTTACAGGGATTAATGATTTAGGAGATGTTGTGGCGCGGATCAATAAAATGCGGATTTCCTTAATTTCGCCATTTAAATATGAGGAAATTCCATTATCTGTCGCGTTCCCTCTAGAAAAAGCTGCACAAGTTTTTGGGATACCTTATTTTACCAATACAATTTGTTATATGATTGCTTACGCGATTATGAATGGGGCAAGAGATATTCAGCTTTATGGGGTTAATCAAGCTTCCTCGTCTGAATATTTCTATGAGAAGGCTGGTGTTGAGTATTGGCTTGGAATTGCAAATGGCATGGGTATAAAAATTACTATTAATGGCGATAAGAGTGAAGTGCTGGCTAATAAAGCTAGGTTTGGTGGTAACTTATTATATGGATATAACCAAACTTACGATGAATTTATAAATTTTAAAAAGAAATTTGGTGCACCAACAGTAAAACGATTGTTCACTCATCAACAACCAAAGAACCGAACAATCCGGAAGGTAAACTATGGAAGCTAGTTCATTATATAAACATTTTGCTCAAAGTAAGCATGGCCAATGGATTATGATATGGCCTAATGCACAGGCGTTGTATAAGTTTGTGTTAAGCCATGATGTTAAGAATGTTCTTGATTTAGGAACAGGAATAGGTGCAAGTGCGGCAATGGTGGCGTTAGCTCTAAAAGAAAAAGGTGTAGAACATCATATTGATACGATTGAACAATATAATAAGTGTATTAAAATCGCTACAGATTTGATTCCTAAAGAATTACAGGAAAACATGACGATTCATAAGGCTAATGTAAAGGTTTGGAACACGCCAGAGATTCCGCACAATAATTTTTCTATTTATTCTTCGCTTCCTAATAAAAAATACGATTTAATTATTAACGATGGCCCAGGGCCGTTCTTGGAAAAGGATAAATTGGTTGATCTCCCTAATGGTACGATTCATAAGTTACTTCTTGAAGGAAAACTTAAGACTGGTTCTTTTATTGTCTACGACGGTCGAATTACATCGTTAAGAAACCTAGAGCGTTATTATGGTAATAATTTCTTCTTAGTTCAGATGCCACAGAATCCAGGCGACGATTTTCATGCGCTTGAACGTAAAGATAACCCCGTGCAGTATGAAGATGATACCTTAGAAAACATGAAATTAGCAGGATATTTCGATGAACAATAAAACCTTAATCGTAGGAATGGGGGAGGTGGGCAAGGCATTGTATGAAGTGTTTAAACCATTTTATCCAATTGGTTTTGTAGATACAGTATTTGTACCTGGAATTGATGAGCCTTATAATTTGGCAAACATAGAATCAGCGGATATTATTCATATAGCCTTTCCTTATTCAGAAACATTTATTCAAGATGTCAAAAACTACCAAGAAAAATATAAGCCGAAATACACCATCATCCATTCAACCGTCCCAGTTGGTACTTCAGCAAATCTTGGAGCAAGCCATTCGCCAATCAGAGGATTACATCCAAATCTTGAAAGTGGCATTAAGACATTTGTTAAGTTTATCGGAGGGGAACAAGCGAGTGAAGTCGCAGATTATTTCCGACGCGTGGGACTTAAAGTAGCTCTGTTTGATAGAAGCGAGACCACTGAAGCCATGAAGCTATTTGATACAGAATACTACCGTGCTTGCATCCAATTTGCTCAAAGAGTAAAGCGGTATTGTGATAAGAATGACCTTAATTTCCATGAAGTCTATACATTGGCTAACCAAACTTACAATGAGGGATACACTAAGTTAGATCATTTAGAGTTTGTCCGGCCGGTGCTTCAGCCTATTATGCAAGAAATCGGCGGTCATTGTGTGATTCCTAATGCAGAATTAATTAAATTAAGCGAATGATTACGTGGTTGCGCTGGCATACTAAGAAATTATTATCTGAACCCTATCATTGTATGTTTTGGGAGTTTAAGTCGGATATTATTGAATACTTTAGATTGAGAAATGTTTGGGATAAATAACTAATAATTATATGTATAATGAACAAATTCAAAAAGCTTGGGATGAAGGGCATGACAAAGGTTTTTGGAAGGGTGTTGAGCAAGAGGTTTGGCTTATTAATAAGCTATGGCGCAAGTTATATTGGTGGGAAAGATTATATTTAGTTTTTATCCGAAGAGGTGATGATTTGTCAGAGAAATTAAGTAAGTATGGAACGAAGTTACCGTATGAAGTAACAAACCCGAAGCAATGAGGTGTATAAAAACATCTTTCTCTAAAGAAAAAGCCAAGAGAATGTTAAAAGGTATAGCTTATAACGGTAAGATGATGCGGGCATATCAGTGTGATAGATGCTATCGTTGGCATTTAACTTCAGACGTGTATAAAGGTAAGCCATTTAAAAAATATGAAACAACGTCACAAGATACTTAGATCAGGAATCAACAGGCCTATTATTTGCAAGAATTGTGGTAAGAAGGTTGGCTATGTACGTTTAAGATCAAGGTTTAAGTGGAAGCTCTTTTGGCAAGCGGCCGGCATAGCTTTGGTTTTAGAATTCGTCGCTAATTTATTAGTTTATTTAATATTCAATGGCTACAATTAAGCAAAAACTAGCTATTAAGAAGGTACTTAAAGGTACATCCATCACCCAAGCCATGAAAGAAGTGGGTTATTCTAAGACGACCGCGGAGACTACAACTAAATTAACGCGCTCAAAAGCATGGGAAGAATTGGTTGAAAGCAGATTATCTGATGAAGAATTAGTCAAAGTTCATAGAGCAGGTCTTAAAGCTACAACCAAGAAACCTCACATGATTGATCGTGATGATAAAGGGCGGCCGATTTATGATTATATTCCTGAACCTGATTTTCATGCACGTCATAAATATCTTGAAACAGCTTATAAGATTAAGCGTAAGTTTGTGCCTGATGGTGTTGGAGTAGCGGTTCAGATCAACTTTAACGACGATAGGGAGCAATATGATTAAAATTTTACGCCAAATTCTAGCTTTTCCTTTTATGTTTATTGGGACTTTGTTTTCTATTCCAGGTCAATTCATTGCAGGGACAGAAAACTGGTACGAGCTAGCGATGATGTGGGGGAAGTTTTTACATATTATATTGGGAAAACATGAATGAAGTATCGTGCCTTTATTGAAAATTATTTTCTTATCGATGAACCTAAAAGTGGTCAGTTAGTACCTTTTAAATTTAGAGATGTCCAAAATAAGTATTACGATCAGCTAGTAGCAGACTACGATATTGAGAAACAAGGACTAAATGTTCCTGTTCGAGAACAGATACTCAAAGCTCGGCGCGAGGGATTTAGTTCACTAGTGCTTGCTCTCTTCGCAGTAGATGACTTAATGAGTGATAATCCCACTGAAACCCTAGTCATTTCTTATCGCGATGACGCTACCCAGACCTTTCGTAAGCGTTATCGAACGTTTATAACCTCGTATGCGGCACGTAAATTAGGTGCAACGGTGGAAGATATACAGAAAGAACCGCAATTACTTGACAAAGCGGCTAAACAGTTGCTTAGTATTGATTCTACCGAGTTTGAGTTAAAGCATAATAAGGCGCATTTCTATTGTGGTACAGCCAGTGCAAGGGTAGGTGGTCGCGGAGGTGTAGTTCAGAAGCTATTATTCTCCGAAGCGGCGTTTTATCCTGATAAGAAAGAGATGCGGGCTAAGGAAATTATTGAAGGTACTCTTAGGCAAGTTGACTTATCCTCCGGCTGGGTGTTTGTTGAATCTACGGCTAATGGGGATATGAATCATTATGCAAAGATGTGGACTGAAGCTATAGGGGGGCAATCGCGTTTTAAGCCTAGATTCTACGGTTGGCGCGAAATGTATACTGAAGAACAGTTTGCCCTCATAAAGAGCGAGTTTACTGATAAGAGAATGATTCCGCAAGAGTATCCAGAGACCCCTGAAGAAGCATTTTTAAGCTCTGGGGATAGGTTCTTTGATCCGACTGTAGTAACCAACATGAAGGTAGAAACGCCTATTGTCGTAGGAAACTGGAGTTATTACGGTGAGTTTCAGCCGGGACACAGGTATTGTATGGGCGTAGACGTATCAGAAGGCGTTAAAAGACACAATTCAACAATCGTTATACTTGACTTAGATGCCAATTTTGTGGTAGAAGGTAGGGGAATACAGAAACCTAAAGTAATTGCGGTCTATGCTTCAAACACAATCGCGCCCGATAGCTTAGCTTATGAGATCAAAGCCGGAGGAGATAAATTCGGCAACTGTATCGCCGGTGTAGAGCGTAATAACCACGGTTTTGCTACTCTCGCCACCTTAAAAGGCATTTATTATAACATATGGAGAGACGAGAACGATAAACTAGGCTGGCAAACTAATCTAGCAAGTAAGCCTAAGATGCTTCATGACCTTAGAACCGCTATTCATCAAGGTTTAATTGAAATATCAGACCCCGCGCTTAAACAAGAACTTATCTCTTACAACTCGACAGACCTTAATTTATCTAATGTTGACGAGGAAGATGAGACTTTGGGACACTTCGACAGGGTAATAGCTTTCGCAATCGCTTGGCAGATGAGATCTTTCGGTACTCCGGCCATAGAACCGACCATGCGAGACCCTGAACTTAAAGATCAAGACTTCGATCAGTTTGACCCATTAGCAACTTTTTAATGACTGAACTAGAACAATCCATACTAGATTTGCTAAAAACTGTTAAATATGGTGAGGTTGTGATTAAAGTCGAAGATAAAGTAGTAACTGATCTATACGTAAAGCACCACCATAAACCGCATGAATTTGACAAAACTGTAGAAAAGGTGTAGATTAAATTAAAAGAGCTAGACAAGAGTCTGGAAAACCATTCGAGTAGCGGAACAACCGCGCCTGAATTCGTGATTTATCACAATTTGGGCGTTTTTTTATGGAAGAAAAAAGTCCGTTACTACAAAAAGAACAGGAAACTGTTGAGAAACCAAACTATACTAAGATTGAAGAAACTTACTTAGGTGGTCTTCGTCGTCGCATGACTTCAGCACGAGATGCCAGAGATCAAACACATGATGAGTTTGATGGTATGTCTTACATTCAGAATTACGAACTTAATGAAAGACTTGCTAACACCTACATACAGCCTAAGCGCAACAAAGAGGATACTAACTTCCAATCTGGGATTATTAGAACCAAGCTTTTCGCTTTACTTTCAGCTGTTACCAATCTTAATTTAGCTGGTGATGTTACAGCGTTTGACCAAGATGGTCTGAAAGTTCAAGCTCTTGGTAATGCGATGGAAGATATTATTCTTAAAACCAATGAATTAGACCATGACGATGAAAAGAAATTCCTGCGCCATTATGAACTCTTAAAGCATGGTACGGTATTTGTCGAAGAACTCTGGCATGACAAGAAGATCAAAGAGAAAAAGATGCAAGGGAAGTTTCAGGGTAAAGTTGAAAAAACCTGGACGGAAAAAATCAAGAAGAGTTATGGTTGTCCGACACGTAATATAATTCCAGGTATTAATGTTTATCTAGGCGACATTACTAAATATGATATTTCTGAACAACCTTATATTTTTACAGTTGACACTGTACCATATGATGAGGCTAAAAGTGTTTTCGGTAAGTGGGAACGCTGGAAGAATGTGTCTAAGAAAACTGTACGTTTTGATAATGAAAAAACTTCAGTAGGTAATAAAGACTGGACTTTACTTGAAACTAAAGAGAATTATGTAGAGATCGTTCGCTATCAAGATAAGTGGAATAACGAATTTGCGCTTTTACTTAATGGCGTATTGATGACTCCGCCAGAATTCCCTTTATTTGAGCTCTGGGGTTATCAAGATTATAATGTAGCACAACAAAATCTAGAACCAATCAACGCTAAATTTGCTTATGGGAAGTCGTTGGTTGGACGGACACGAAATAAAGCGGCTTTACTTGATGAGTTAAGCCGTGTTTTGGTGCTTAAAACCCAGAAGTCTTTAGTACCGCCAAAATTTAACTTAACGGGTCGTGTTCTTTCTAGCCGTGTATTTATGCCTGGCAAGATGAACCATGGTATTGATCCTCGCATGATCTTAAACGCTGATGATAAAGAAGTCCAGGGTGTAACCCAAGCCGAGTTCGCAATGGTTAAACAAATTGAGGAGAGTATTAACAGTGAAACTGTTTCTCCTACATTCCAAGGCCAGCAAGCCGAGGGAAACACTACCGCTACAGAAATTGTTGAACTTCAGCGTCAGGCTAAAATGGTGCTTGGGCTTACTGTGTTTTCTGTCTCTATGCTTGAATGGAAGCTTGAATGGCTTCGTTTTCAGAATATTTTGGCTAAGTGGTTTAAGGAAGAAGATAGCGTGGTGGATCAAGTTAAACAAGAACTCAAATCTAAATACCGCACTACTTCGGTTGACCGGCCAATTGAAGGCGAAGGTATGGGTCGTAGAATTGTTGTACCAACACAGGATCAATACTCTCCTGAAGCAATCATGCAGGCCGAGGATGGGCTATCTGAAGAGCAGGGTTATCCGGTACGTTTAATCTTCCTTAACCCTCAAGAAGTGCAGAGTTCTAAACTTACTTGGCAAATTGTCGTCAGGCCGAAAGAGAAAACTACTAGTGATACACAAAAACTCATGTTTCGCGCTTTTATGGCAGATGCTCAAGCCTTTGGCCCATTACTTAACTTAGGTTACTTAGGTGAAAAGTTTGCAACTGTCTGGCAAGAAGACCCAAAGAAACTCTTTAACTCTCCCGATCAAATGCAAGTCAATCAGATGCAACAAGCTCAAGCGGGTCAAATGGAAGAACAGGGAGAAATGGGCGCGGGATCAGTTACTCCTGGTGCGAATCTTCCTACGCCTGAAAAAGCGGCTGGGCAGCAAATGAAACAACAACTACAACTTTCATGAACTTTAACCCGTTAAATACCAATAATACTTTACCAGGTTGGCAAATTAATTATGCAGATCAAGTAAACGAGAAACTGGAAATTCCTGATGAGTTTGATTTTTTAAAAGCCTTTCACGGTGAGTTTTGGCCAACTGCTAAGCAATATTATGAACAAAGAAAGCCTTAAATTACTTCGGCATGAGTTGAATTCGATTGACCTTTCTGATATAGAAGACAAAGAACAGGGAGAAATTGAGCGTAAAGAATATTGCGCAACCATTAGTGCGGTTTTCCCTAGGTTGGAAAAAGACATTAAAAAGTTTCTTTATGAGCAATTATATTTTATGGCTAATGAGTCCGCTGACTGGGATGGTGTTATTTTTGGACGCGGGACGTTTAATGGACTCAAAATATTGTTAGATCATTGGGAAGCGGCTCATCTTGAACATCAGGGTCGAAAGGTTGAAGAAAAACCAGAAGATGAAAATAATCCTATTGGTGAAATTTGAAAAGGTCGAGATAGCTTATTAGCTCGCCTCATCGCGGCGTTATGCGATTCTAAGCTAATTAACTAAATCGAAATATGATTATACAAAATGAATTAGGGGAAGATGTGGAAGTTTTCACGGCTGAAGAGAAACAAGCGGCTATCGAAGAATATAAAATTCAGAATCCTGATAAGACAGAGGAAATCACTAAACTTCAGACTGATTTGACTAAAGCTACTGAAGAGTTGGCTAAGTTTGAAAACAAAGATTTAAATTTTGGTAACTTACGCGCTGCAAAGGAAGACGCTGAAAAGAAAGCGGAAGGAGCTTTAAAGGCTGTTGACGAAAAAATAGCCGCCGCTACCAAAAATATTTTGGAAGGTGTACTAGTAGATCACAAGAACGATGGGCTTAAAGCTTTAGCGGGTGACGATGTGGAACTCCAAAAGAAAATTGAGTTTCATTATAATCGCTTGTCTGATCCTGCATCCACCAAAGCTGAAGTTACTAAGAAGCTCACTGATGCCTGGGTACTTGCGACTGGTAAACCGTCAGAGGAATCTAGCGTACTTGATTCAACTGTAGTTTCATCAGGTAGCGTATCGAAATTAAACATTAAAAACAACACTCCATTTTCAGATGAAGAAAAAGAGTTGGCTCGCAAACTTGCGGCTGCCGGAAATCTTGGAGAGTTGAAAGACGAGGATTTTAAATAGAATGTCTAAGAAAAAGATAGAGGAAGTTGTAGACGAAACACCAAAGGGTGAATCCCCCGTTCCTACGGCTACTAAAAGTAAGTCAGTGGAAATAATAGAGATTAATAAAGCTGAATGGGATAAAACCCAAGAGATGCTTAAAATGCTCTATGCGACTGCTGATAAGGGACGTATCTTTAATTACGAAAGTGGCAAGGCTCAAAAGAAACCACTTCGTATCAAATTATCTGAATATAACGGCGGTATCATAGTAGGTTGGAGGACTGTTAAAGACGAATTGATTCCGCATCCTACTACTGGCAAGCTTATGGGCGAAGTCCAACAATACGAGATACTTCTTGATAAAGGCGATGAGGGTATTGAAAAGATTCTTATTAACGGCTACCCTAATTTTTCTGAAGCTCGCTATGGAAAACGCTTTGAGGCTGAAGTCAAATCCCGTAGTGAAGATTTTGAGGGTAATATCAAATTCGATATTGAATTAGATAACGGTCGAATTATAACGCTTGACAGCAGATTTGTGAATTAATATGTCTATCCAAGAAGAAGCCTTTAAAAAGTATATTGGTAGAAAGCGAGTTAAGAAGGCTGATTTAAGTGAACATAAGACCGCAAGTGGTTTGGAAATTGCTACGATTGAATTTGAGGATGAAACCGTTGAACAATTTTCTTCTCTAATACTCCCTCATATTTTAACTAGTAAACCTATTGATTTATCGGAATTACGCGAGAAACGAATTCAACCGATCGTCGGCGTAGTTCTGCAAGTTCTTCGGGATTGGGGTATTAAGATGGGCGAACTTCAATATTTCTCTGTTTTGCTTCAAAATTCTCTCGATTTTAACCACAATGAAGCGATAAAAGAGCTATGGAAAACTTGGATGCCGAAGCCTTCTGCTCCTGATGAGGTTGATTTATTAACTGTTGACCGTGTATTAAAAGCCAAAGAAGATGGAAAATGATTCAACCGTTTTTGAAATAATGGAATTGCACCCTTATGAAATGGAGCTAGTAAAGCAATTGCGCTCTCGCTTCAGGTTCGGGGAGATAACCATTATTATGCGTGATGGAGTCCCTGTCAGGTGGAAACGTATTACAGAGTTTGATGACCTTGACAAATTAGGGAAAATAGGTTAAGTTATAAATAACTAAATATCGGTTAGCCTCGTCATCGGCATTAGGTCAATACAAGGTCTACTGACGAACAGCGACTCTTCATTGAGAAGAGTTGCTTTTTGTTATTCGCAGAGCTAACTGCGTTAAGAAACAAATTTAAATCATTAATAATAAGAAAATATGTTTAGACGATTTAGAGGTAAGACAAAGACTATGTATTTCAAGGGAGATACTGCCCTTCAAGTGCGTGATGGTGGTCTTGTAGGTCTTACTGATTCAGGGACACTTACTCCACTTCGTAACGATTCCACAGATAAACCATTAGGAGTCGCTCGAAGAAATGACACTACGACAGATTCTGCCGAAGTACCAGTCCAAGTTCCTGTCGAAGATTATGTAGAATGGGAATTTGATCTAGATTCTGACGCTGGATTAGCAGATTCAGATGTAGGACAGCTTGTTGCAGTTGATACAACTGGTGGAAATAGCGTGCTCGCTGGTGACTCCGCAGGTATGCGAGTTGACGTGAGTGATGCTACTTTTCCAACCATTCTTATCACCAAACGTATTAGTGCGACTAAAGGTATTGGTGTGCTCGCTAAAAGAGCAGGAACACTTATTCCTGACACTGGTACGATTACTTAACAATTAATAAATTCCAAGTTATTTGAATCCTATTACAGTGGTTCTCTACCGTAAAATCGGCGGAGTTGTAAGGTAAGAATAACAAGAAGGAAATAACATGGAATTAAATACATTATCATTAGGCGTTTTCACTCGTCTCGCTGGAGTGATCTTCGAGAAAGCTCTTGGAATTACTGGCACTCCTGCCCGTTCTTCTGGGCTGTTTTCTATAGAGGATATTCCTCAAAACAGTGGTGAAACACGCGACTATCAAGAAGTTGATCTTGACTTGTATGCCCGATTTAAGGGTCAAGGCGATCAGGCTTCTCGTGCAAAAGTAGTTCTGGGCTACAACAAACTTATTACTAACGTCCGTTTCGCCCGTGATATCGGTATCACTTACGAAATGCGTCACTTTAATAAGTACCCAGAAGTGGTTAATCGTTTGACCCGCTTGGCTCAACAGCCAGTAAACAAGATGGAACTTGATTTGTCCCACCGACTTGGTTTCGGTACTGCGACCTCTTATGTTGATATGGATGGCCGTACTGTAGATATCAGCTTAGGTGATACGCTTGCTCTTTGGAGCACTGCCCATACCTTAACTGGTACTTCTACCACTTACCGTAACCGTTTAGCTGGAAACCCACAGCTTTCAAAAGGTGCGTTAGAAGGTATAGAACGCTTGGTTGTTGAAGAAACCTTAAACAACTTTGGTGAAAAAGTCATGATGCCGTTCGATATTGTTTGGACGACTGATGATCCTGTGACTTGTAATACCGCACTTGAATATTTGCAATCCGTAGCCGCACCTGATTTCGCTAATAGTGGAGTCACTAATGTCTACAAGGCTAAATATAAGCATGTTAAGTTGCCACTTGTGCCTACGACTGCTGCCGGTTTGGTTGACAACTCAAAGCGTCGCTATTGGGGTGTTTCGTCTTCAACGATGACTGACGCCCATGTCGGTGTTTGGGAAGCCCCTCACTTAAAGACCCCTTCTGATTTGAACGCGGGAGAAGAGTTCTCGACTGACGACTGGAACTTCGGTGTTCGTGCAGGTTGGGGTATTGGTATCGTAACTGGACGTGCTCATAAGTTCTCGTCTGGGGACGCAACTGCCTAGTCGAATAAAGAGCGACTATACACTCTAAATTAACTAAATACAACTATGTTAGAAAATCAATTAAGTCGCTATGGATCAATTAGTCGGGCCATTCCTGACCTTGCTCCTAGCTCAAAACTGTTTCTCGTCTCGGACAGCGACGACACCACAGTGGGCCCACTTAACTTAGGAAATGAATTTCCTGTTGACAGGGATGGAGTAGCCCGTGTTTACACGACTATCCAGGCCGCTAACAATGCTGCTGCCGCAGGACGTGGTGATGTTATTGTAGTCCTTCCAGGTTACGATCAAACGCTAGGACGTGCTGATTCATGGAACACGGCTGGAGTTCAGATTGTCGGTTACGGGAATGGTAATAATCGTCCAACTATTCGATATACTGCCAAAACTGATGAAGTTGGTATTGGGGCTAACAATGTGCGAGTTTCTAACTTGCGCTTCTTAGCTGCAACTGACTCAATCGCCCGCGCTGTTGACATTGATTCTGGATTCTCTGGAATCAAAATTGAAAAGTCTTTGTGGGACTTCGATTCAGCTGGTGATGATTTCCGCGTCATGCTTCGGGTTGGTTCACCTCGATCTCGCATTGAGGAAAACCGATTCATTGCTCGTGATAGCGGCCCTGCTTCTGGACGTGCCATCTCTCTAAAGGGTGGAGCACCAAGTCATACCGTAATTTCCAGAAACTATATCTATGGTCAATACGATACTGTTGGAGACACCTCCGATGGTGCAGGTGCAATCGTTCAGGATACAACTGATACGGCTGATACAAACCTTAGTGGTTTGATTATCAACGATAACTTAATTATCAATACTGACACTGCCGCTGCAATGTTTATGCGTCTCGATGGCGGTGGATATCGTGTTACTGGTATTGCTTCAGATAATCGTCTTGCTGCTTACGATTCTTCTTCGGCTGATACTGCCAAAGTTATTACTGGTATCGCTGTCGCTGAAGGCGTGAGATTCCTTGGCAACTTACTTAGCTCTGACTCTAGTCAAGAACACAGAGTCGGTGATACTACTGTTGTTGCTTAATAGTCTTCTCTGCCCCAATTTTGATTGGGGTAGGAATGGCCTATTAAGTTAAATTAATATGGAAATATCAGATAAGGACTATTTTGAATATAAGATGGCGATGGGCAAATGGACTGAAGAACAGAAGTTCTTATGGGAATATTTGTCTAATATTACTAGTCTTTTGGCACAGATTTTAAAAAAACTTCCTGAACATGAAACTGAAGAAAATGAGTTAAAGGCACAGTATTTTATGGGTTCACACGGGAAGTCTAGTAGTGTTCCATCAAAAGCAGTTCGTTCTGATTTTTCCTCTAGGTTATAACCTTAATATGCCCTACAGATTAACTCCGAGAAATGCTGGTGGAGGAATTGACCCTTCTTTTGTAGTTATTTCCACAGAGAGCTCTTTGACAAATGAACGAGTAATCACGGCTGGCACTGGTATCTCCATAGCTGACAATGGTGCTGGTCTAACAGTCGTAATTAACAATACTGGGGTTTTGTCTGTTGCTAAATCCGGTAGTGCGGCTTTAATTGGGGCGGTAACTTTAAGCGCAGGGGCAAATGTTACCTTGACTCAAGTAGGGCAGGATATCTCTATCGCCGCGACTGCTGGAGCCGCTACCCCAGCAGGAGCAGACACCCAAGTCCAATTTAACGACGCAGGAGCCTTTGGCGGTGATGCAGGCCTTGTTTACAACAAGACAACGAATGTCTTAACCATACAAGATTCTGCTTCGCAGGTAATAATAGGCGAATTGGGTGGTGGTTCTACTTTTGCCGGTCTTACTGGAAATTCAGGAGGCATGGCTGTCGATTCTTATACCCTTATATCAGACGGAACGAATACTTTTTTAAACGCGGCAACTGGTGGAACATTGGCTTTAAGGATTGCCAATAGCAACAAGCTTGTCATAGATGCTAGTGGTGTAACGATTGATGCTTTAGCTAAAGTAGTCATAACTTCTACGAATGTAAATGTAGTCGGTGATGAGCTTGCTGCTAGCTCTACATTTGGTGGATTTACTATGGGGAGCGGCATTACAGCTATGTCATCTACCGATTATTCTATTATCGGGAATGGGACTGTTACTTATATAAATGCCAAAACTGGAGGGGAAATTGGGTTTAGAATAAACAATAGTCCTAAGATTTTAATAGATACAAACGGTAATTTAGGGATTGGTTTAACAACTTTAACTGCTCAATTTCAGGTTAATACTGGTGTAAATACACGGATAGCTTCAATTATTAAAGGCGCGGCATCGCAGTCAGCAAATTTAACGGAGTGGCACGATAGTTCGGCTAACATATTGGCTTCAGTTACTGCCGCAGGTAATGCTACTTTTGCCAACATACTGTCAGGGACTTATACCCCGACCCGCAGCGCGGAAGCTAATATGGATGCCAATGTAACGATGACAGAAGCACAGTATATGAGAGTAGGGAACACAGTTACGGTATCTGGAAGGTTTACTGCTGACCCTACGCTTACTGCTACGACAACAAGTTTCGAGATTACGCTACCAGTAGCTTCTAATATTGGAGCGGTGGAAGACGTTGCTGGTGTAGCGTTCTGTGGAAATATCGCTGCTATGGGTGCAGAGGTAATTGGAGTGGTGGCAAATGATACAGCTAAGATCCAGTGGAAAGCTTCAGATGTTACAAGTCAGGTATGGAGCTTCACATTTAGTTATCAAGTAATTTGATTTTATGGCTATAATAGCCGATACAAATGCGAAAATAATATTCGATACTTATGCCGAAATGGTTACTGCTTTAACTTATTTGCCTGACGGGGTTTTTGCTTTTTGTAAAGAGAACGATAACGGTTATATAAAAAAGGTGGGCAGTTGGGTTTCTATTACGGGTAGTGGGGAATCACCAGTTATTGTTTATAACCAAAGCACAGCCGCTCAAGGTGCAGGTTTCGCCACCGACACTTACCTTACAGGGTCTTCTGTCCTGATCCCAGCGAGTTCATTAAAAATAGGGACAAGGTATCATCTGGTTTTTGACGTATCGAAATCAGCAGCAGGAATAGCTGCGCCGGTAATAACAGTGAGATTCGGCACTAACGGGACTATATCAGACGCAGCAAGGCTTACTTTTACTTTTACAGCCCAGACAGCAGTGGCAGATATAGGTACACTTGAACTTTGGATAACATGCAGGGCAGTAGGATCATCGGCTATCTTACAAGGTTGTGCTCAATTACGGCATCGTCTTAGTATAACCGGCTTGGGAAATCAGCCAGGAACAACTTTGCAGGTAACTTCTGGAACATTTGATAGCACGATTGCAAACAGTGTTATCGGAGTGAGCGTTAACGGTGGGGCTTCTGCCGCTTGGACAGTGCAATTAGTACAGGCAAAATTAGAAAATCTTTCTTAAAAAAATATGGCGACAATAGATATAACAATTAGTACTGGATCAACTAGTTTAGCTCGCATTAGAGATGGTTTTGCTTTGGGTCAAGGTTATCAGGAAATTATTAATGGTTCGTCAAATCCTGAAACTAAAACACAATTTTTAGAGCGAAAAATTAAAGAATTTATTAAACAGTCAGTCAAAGCAGGGGAAGTCAATTCAGCAGTTGATACTGCTCGTGGAACTGCCTCTAATGATGCTGATCAAATAACACTTACTTAAAGGTCGATCTAATAATTAAATAGAAATATACAAAAATGATTCGTAGTGAAGAAATAGATTTGCGAGAAGGGTTAGTCTATGACCCGTATGTTAAAGGATTTGATTCCTCTTTCTGGAAAGGGGATACTGCTAACCTTGTATTCGATACAGTAAAAAACATCGTAAAAATTGGTGATACTGGCCTTGTTGGGTCAGCATCATCTTACTCTCAATACCTTTACGGAGACTTCGAGTTCACGATTAATAAAGATACATTATCGCCTGACTCTAATGATTCAGAAAAGCGATGGGGATTACAAAATCCTGGGGACACATTAGAACGCGGTGCGGCCTACTTCAGTGCGGCCTATGACACTGTTACTGGCGCAGATACTCTTGTAACCAGGCAGCTTTGGGCAGTTATTAGGGATGAGTATGGCACTCGCCAACGCAAGAGAATCTCCTGGGATACTTCCTGGGATACTACCTTTGCTCGCTATCGCATTAGTTGGGAAGCAGACGGTTATTCCTTCTTGATTAATGATACGGTTTATGCGACGCTCGGAGATAAGCCTGATAGTTCTAACTCGGTATTCCGTATTAATACTTCAATTCCGCAGGCACTTCGTTTGTCTAACCGATCACTTGACACCTCCGATACTAATTCAACTGGATTGAAATTACTCGCGATAAGACATGCTAGAAAGGTTATCTAATGACTCCTAAAGTTCGCTCTATTCCTAAAGCTCAAACTAGATTGATTGTCCGATCAGCCGAAGGGAGAGAGCGAGCTGAATTTTTAAGGTTTCGTGAGAACTATCAGAGAAAGCAGAAACAGTTTACTGAAACGATTTCAGAACAAGCAAGAAATTTACAGGAAGCAGAGGAAACAAAGCAACTAGTTTTAACTGAAGTTGAAAAGCTCGGTAAAAAAGAGACGGGTTTAGTTAAGCAAAGTGAAAAGTTAGTAGCTGACATCTTACAGGAAAAGCAGTCTCTCTCTAAAGAATCTGCACGTAAAACTCATTTAATAGGATCGGTAGAAAAAGATGTAACTAAACATCAAGGTATCTTAAAAAGTCTTCTGTCTCAAGTTGATAATTTAACGGATAAAGCTAGTGACTTACAGGTTCTAGTAAGTGGTTTGGAAGAATATATTCCTAAACTTGAGGCGGCAAAACAGGAGTATACCGAACTTAGCATAAAGATTTCTCAAAGTAAGGCTGAAAACGAAAGAATTCAAAACGAGAGATTAGTACAACTCCAAACGGTAAAGGATAAGAATAAAGACTTAACCGAATATCATGAGTTTTTAAAAGATTTTTCTGGCCAGTTGACTACAAGATTACGTGAAGTTAATGAGATGACCGAATACTTAAATGAAGCCTTAAAAGAAAATCAAATTCCTTTGTACTTCCGATTACCATCAAATAAATTAACGGAAATTCCATTCTAAATTATGGACTTTAAACTAAAACCAGGTGGAGGTTCGCTTCTTTCACCATCAGCATCTAGCGGTGCGTCTCAATCTGTCTATGCGGCTGGAACAGCTTATCAATTAACCGCTACTCCAGCGTTACTTGATTTCGGGACAACCGATCCATCCTTAACGCTTAATAGCCCAGGAACTTATTTATTACTAGCTAGGGCTAGGATAGATTATACGGCCGCTACGTTTGCGGCTGTTCGCACGGTTACGGCTAAGTTGCGAAGGACTAACAATACTGCCGCAGATTTGACAGGGGCAAGTGCTTCTCTCTTAACCTCTATTATTACGACCCTGACTTTTAGTTTGGGTCATTTAGTAATTCCGACTGTTATTTATACTACTGCCAATTCCAACGATATTATTCAGCTTTTTGGAAGCGTTAGTGTCGTGCCAACAGCGGGCTCTATAGATGCTACTGAAGCTGAAATAATTGCTATCCGATTAGCTTAATCAGAAAGGATTTACCGTGAGTCGTCTTAGGCCATCAATACCTTGGTTTAGATTAGCCCCTTTTGGCAGTGGTGGCAGTAATTCTTTTGAGACGATTGTTGTTGCAGGGCAGTCAAATGTCGTTGCTGATTCTAGCACTGATACGATAACCTTAGTTGCTGGGTCAAATATTACCATCACTACCAACGCTGCTACTGATACAATTACCATCGCGGCTTCGGGTTCTACAGGGTATGCAACAGTTCAAGAAGAAGGGGTCAGTCTAGCCCAAGAAGCAACCATTAATTTTATTGGAATTGGGCTTACAGCCGTAGATGACGCAGGGAATAGTCGCACCAATGTAACCTTTAACGAAAACGCCGCATTTGCCTGGACAGCGGCTCACACCCATACAGTTGCGGGACTAGTAAGCACTTTAACAAATACTACTGATAATGCTTCCGTTCAAGTCGCTATCTTTCAAGGCGATCGAGCAACGATGGCTGATAATGATGAAGCCTATTTGACTCTTCGTTTGTCAGATGATGGTGGGACACAGAAAGAAGTAGCCCGCATTACTTGGGCTGCCCCTGACGTAAATGCTGGTACGAGCGTAGATGGCCGTTTGGACTTTTCTGTGATGACTGCTGGAACTCTTGCTAAAGAACTCCAGCTTTCTGGAGCTGATCTTTCGCCTTCAACCTCAGGTGGCTTGACCCTTGGAACGACCTCGTTGCCGTTTGGCGGTGTATTCATTAACTCTGGTGCAACGATCAATGCTAACAACGATGCAATCATCACTCATTCTGCTGGAATATTTACAGTTTCTACAGGTGATTTTCGTGTAACAACCGCAGGAACAAACACTGCAAGCGTGGTCACGGTAGGTGGCACACAAACCCTCACTAATAAAACTTTGACCTCTCCGGCTATCAACACCGCAACTTTGGGTGGTCATCAGACGATGCTTGAGAATGCTGCTTTATTGCTTGACCCTGCGTTATCAGCCGATGGAACCTACAACGGTATTGTACGTGGTGGAACTGCTGGTACAACTTTGGCTTTTGGAGACTTGGTTTATCTTGATCCAACAGATAGCAGATGGGAACTTGCGGACGCCAACGTGGCCGCAGGTGCAGATGGTGATTCACGTGGAGTGTTGGGTATTTGCGTATTAGCCGCAGGTGCAGATGGTAATGCTACTACCGTACTCCTTCATGGAATTGTTAGGGCAGACGCGGCGTTCCCAGCAATGACTGTAAATAATCCGATGTATGTTTCAGAAACCGCGGGAGATATTACTGGCACACAACCAACTACAACCGATGTAGTTATTCGAATTGTAGGGGTGGCATTGACTTCTGATGAATTATTCTTTAATCCAGATCAAACCTGGGATACTCACACTTAATTAAAATTATTATGAAAAAAATTACTTTATGGAAACCTGACACTTGTGATTGCATTTTACTCTATGAGTGGGACGATCAGATTCCAAATGATTTAAGGGTACATACTCCTGTCGAGGAAAATATAGATCATGCTGGGCTGGGAATTAAAACAAGACGATGTGACGATCACCAGGAATCAGATTTAGGCAAGCTTCACGGTAAGGTTAAAGCAGAAAATACCAAGAAAAATATAGTTCTAGGCTTAATTGTTGACCAGGTTCTTGGGGCTTCGGAAGAAAGAATTGAACGAGATGGTTCAAAATCCAAAATACTAAAAAGTGATGTACTTAGTTGGTCGTTTGATAAAAACCGTAAGTTAGTTATAGAAATTAAAGATGCGAAAATTGATAAAAATGAAATCAAGAATATCGTTGACTCAAAGGAAATAACTATTCTGTAATTTATGGCTAAAAGTTTATTTTTAAGTAGAAATAGTAGCGGTGCAAATGTTGGCTTTGGACTCACCAGAAGCTATTGGTTAGGTATGGGCGCCATAGCAAATATTACAACAGAAACCAATGCACAAACTACATTTCGAACGAATGGAACTTTAACTAATTTGTACGTGTTTATTAGTACTAATACTAATAATGGAACTTCAACATATAAAACCAGGAAAAACGTTGGCGACGGAAGTATGAGCGTGAGTATCACATCAAGTACCACTGGAAAATTTGAAGATACAAGTAATAGCGATGCTATCACCGCTGGTGAAGAATGGAATTATCAGTTGATAACAGGAGGAACATCGGGTAATATCGTAATTCGACATACGGGCAGTATTTATGAAGTTTCCGGCAATGTGGTTCATAGAATGGGCGCGGGTGATATATCCCAAGGATTTTCCACAGCTTCAGCAACGGTTTTTAATTGTATCGGTGGTAGTTTTTTCTGGGATACGGTTGAGACTGATGTGCAATATAAATTTCAAACTGCTGGAACATTGCGCAACTTATTTATTGTTGTTAGTGCTAATGCTCGTGGTACAGCTTCCACAGTAGGAACAAAGAAAAACGGAGCGACTACTGGGAACCTTACCATGAGTATTGGGGCATCGGCAACAGGAATCTTTGAAGATATAAGTAATACTGATGTGGTTGCTGACAACGATCTTTGGGTTTATACCTTAACAACTGGAACAGGTACAGGGTCAATTACATCTCAAAATATCAGTTGTGAATTCACAACTGTAAATAATCGTTTTCATTTCTCTTGTCACGAGGAAGCAGGAGTTGCTTACGGAAGTACGCTACAACAAGTTGACTTTGCCTCTGTTGCCGGAATACTGATTACCAGACTGGAAACAGAAGTAGCTTGTCAACAAGAAGCTAATTTATCTATGGTGTTCAGTAATATGGAAGTTTATGTCAATGCGAATACAGCAGCTAATAATGCAACGGTTCGATTAAGAAAAAACGGTAATAATGGTACAGAAAGTCTTTCTGTTACTGCTTCGACTACTGGATGGTTTGAGGATACAGCAGGGATAGATAATATCGCTGAAACTGATTTAATCAATTATAGCATTGACTTGGTTACTCTGGTAGACCAAGTTTTGAATATAAATACCTTTGCCATAATGGCGGTAGCTACGTCTATCAAAACTGTAAACGATTTAGCGAAAGCATCAGTGAAAACAATAAATGGGTTAGCCATCGCAAGTATTAAAACTGTAAACGATTTAGCATAATGGATCAACCACAAAACAACCAATTTGGAGTAACGCTAAAGAGAAGCCAGTTTCAATATCCGCTTGATTTACCAAGCAGAGGAGCTTTGAAATTGGCTTTAGAAGATGTTGAGAAAGACGTTATTCGTAAACGTAATAGGTTTCCACTCATAATTCCGTCAGGGGCAACTTCATTTTTTGTTGCCTCTGATTATATGGTTTTAACAGGAGCGGCAGCAGTAACCATCGCTACGATTAAGGGAGGTAAAGAAGGGCAAATCTTAACTCTGGACTTTGTTGACGCGAATATAACCATTACAGACACAGGAACAGGGGCAGTGGATACGGTAAACCTTAACTCGGCCTTTACAAGCGCAGCTAATGTGGTGATCCAGCTTTTGCATAATGGTACAAGCTGGAAAGAGGTATCTCGAAGCTCTTCAAGCGGTGGATTTACCTCAAGAGTTTCTGCTTATAACGCAGGGACACAAAGTATTACCGCAAATACTAGCACTAAAGTTACTTTTGACACCGAAGTTTATGATGGCGATGGTGAATTTGCGACTTCTACTTTTACAGCAGGCGCAACGGGTTACTACGCAGTTCTAGTTTATATTTTTTGGTCAACTCCTTCTAATCCTGATCAACTGCAAATTTACATTAAAGTTAATGGTTCCACCCTTACAACTACAATATTTAATGCCACAGGGACAGGAGATGTCGGGACTATGGCACATGATATCCTCAATCTTACAGCAGGAGATACGGTAGAAATTTATGTAGAACGTCAAGATACAGATAATATTGGTTCTGCAACTCGGAATTTTGGAAACAGATTACAAATTCATAGATTAAGCTAACATGATAAGAAACATCCCATCAAAAGAAACAAGACGTTGGACTGGAATATATCCAGGTAGTTTTCATGGTACGTTATGGAAAACCTCTAATATTGATTTAGATAGAAACGAAGGGTTCGTAGGACTTTCTCAAAGATGCGACAAAATAGAAGATAGCACCGAACTCCCAGATTTAGGTGGTGCAGATTCTGGCAGTGATTCAGCGGTTATATCAGTATTTTTAAGGACGGATGCTGATTGTACTGATAGATTTTGGGGCGCTAATAGAACAGCGTTATTTAAAACCGATTCCAACGCTGAACCATCTCCCTCTAACGATTGGGATACAGATGCGTTAGACAGTTCTCCTTCTTCAGCTATAAATGACATGGTTGTTCATGGAAACGATAGCCGAAACGATAGCGGAAGGAATAAATTGTTCGTTACGACTGATAGTGATATATATGTTCTAAACGATACAGGCAATAATGCTTGGACTGGTGCTTGGTGGGTTACAAAACAATCTCAACGGGGACTAGATACTTCAGTTCCACATCCTATTCAATTCTTCCCATTTAGAAAAATATCAATTCTTGGTGATGGAAATTTAGTCCATACAATTTCACGTTTATCAGATACACAAAATGATACTGTAACATACAAACGATTGTCTTTACCAAAAGATTTGGTTGTAAATTATATTTTTACTACATCAGATCGCGCTTGGTTGTGTTGTTATAACAAAAGAGGAAGCTCTGGCGCTGTAGTAGAATGGGACGGATTTTCTGAAACATATAATAAAATCCATGATGTTTATGGAGTTGCAGCCTTAAGCGGAGTTGATTATAACGGTTCTCCCATTTTAATTAATAGTAAGGGTATGTTTTTGGAGTTTTCTGGTAATGGATTTTACCCAATGATTAGAAATGGTCAATCCATGTCTTTTCCTGTTGCTGAATCAGTGGGTCATTCTTTAACAAAATCTGTAACATCTTCTGGAAATTCAAATTTCAAAATACATGGAAGAGGGATGGTCGTTGGGGAGGATGGACTAATATATATACTTGCCGGAGAACCATCAGACTCTTCTAACGCATTGGTTTATGAGTACAAACAAGGTGGAGGTGTGTGGTGTTTAAACCCTTTGTCGGGAAGAATATATCTTAAACATACACTTCAAAATGTGACGACTGGAGCTGATTTTGGACAAACTTTCCCATATAACGTAAAAGCTCTTTATTACGTATCAAACGATATAAACTCACAAAATAGTTCTTTGTTGGCTGGCGCTACTCTTGGGTCAGGTTCAGCAACATTTGTTGGTGGTATATGGTATTTAGCGAGTGTTACAGACGCAACAGAAGCAAGAGGGTACTTCATTACCCAATATATCCCTGTGGATGGAGTAAGAGAATTTTGGGACTTGTTATGGCTAAAATTCCAGCAACATCCTGACTTTCAAAGCTCTCGTATTGTAGTTAAGGCTCGTGGCACTAGACCCCTTGTAAAGTTTAATGGACTCCCTTTACAGGGTGATATAACGTGGACGTCTACAACTTCATTCACTGTTACATTGCAAAACACTTCAGATGACGCACTTTCTGTGGGGGACGAAGTTGAGATTGTTAGAGGTGCTAATGCAGGTAGGTTGGTTCATATTACAACTATCTCTGGTGCTCACGCAGCCTTACAAACAATTACGGTGGACGAAGCTGTTAATTCTGGATCAGG
>Ga0070694_100000071_pt1 | contig 48545 bp, 57 predicted proteins | sample KBSK1251metaG_FD_65470 | JGI IMG/M metagenome (GOLD analysis project Ga0070694, IMG submission 65470) | Corn, switchgrass and miscanthus rhizosphere microbial communities from Kellogg Biological Station, Michigan, USA - KBS K1-25-1 metaG | ecosystem: Host-associated > Plants > Roots >...
ACGCCCTGCTCAAGCTCATCCGCAGGCTCGTCAAGTCGTTTGCGCCGCAGATGTGTGCCAACTACTTTAGGCATGCCGGTTACACTCGATGATCCATATCATGTGGAAAATGCTCTAGCATTTGCAGTGGGAGCGTTCACGGCGCAGGCAGCCCGCCGGCGGTGCCTGGCTACGCTCTCCAATAGGGGGCTGGCGCTATTCATCCGACTTGCAACGGCAGAGGTGCTTCTTCGCAGGACGCCGGAGACGGCGCGTGCGACTGACTACGGGAGATTGAGTGAATGAATGACAATCGGAACCAGGGGCCACAGCGGCGACGGCAACCGGCCGGCCGGATCAATGCCGCGAACCGGCAGAACGGTTCGGCCGGCAACGCGCATCGGAACTATGAGCGCTACTTGGCGCTTGCGCGAGACGCGACGTTGAACGGCGACATCGTCGAGGCCGAGAATTTCTACCAGCATGCGGAGCACTATTTTCGAGTGATGCGAGATCGCGCCGCTTGACGACGCTGCGCCGTGGAAGGGGGCGCTACACTGAGAAGAGCAGGCGGTGTTACTCGGACCTCGTGTATTGGAGGGGCGAGATCGCGCATTCCGGGTGGTCTGGAGGTCGCGGATATTGGGATGAGCGGCGCGCTGCGCGGCTCGGTTGAGCCGACTTTGTGGTCCTGCAAGTATTCGGTTCCGGTGGCAGGAAACGCGGAAATGGGGCATTTCGCTAGTTGGTGAACTCCCAGGATTGGAGGATGGGGAGGAGCCAGCTTTCGCTCCCTCGAAGGGTGGTGACCGTATAAGCGATGCCGTTCCTGTGGAAGGTGTATGCGACCGTGTCGTCGCGATGCACGTCGATGATGCCGAGGGTCGTCGATTGATCGGACGCGCCCGAAGGCGTGCCTTCCGTGCCGAGGGCAACATCCATTTGCATGTAGGGCAGCCCGGTGATTTGGAAGAGCTTGTCGGCTGCTTGGTCGGTGAATTGAACGGTTTGGCTGCTCTCGGGTCCGTCGTATTCGGCAAACGTCATATTTGCCGGGACAGCGAGCGAGAAGTGCCAACGATCGTTCGTGTAAAGCGCGTACTTCGCGGATGGTGCTGGATCAGTGGAAGCTAGAGCAGCGTAGCTGCCGATAAGTGCGAGCGTCGCAATGAAGATGCCAAGCGCGATAAGGGGTGCGAGGGCCTTGAGCCGTGCAGGGACCATATGCAGGCAGTGTAGCACGTACCGGTGACACGCAAGTGGCGGGTTGGTGATAGAGGAACATGCGGGGCCCGCTGCGTGTCGCGCTTTTGGAGGTGCGGGTCGGTGGATTTTTGGAGGGGCAAGGTTACGTGTTCTGGGTGCGGGACGCGGCGCGGATACTGGGTGACCTGGGTGCGTGCTGTGGCGCTGCTGGACCGTTGTCTTGGGTCTCAGTGCTGAAGAGTGCAGGCGGGAGCAGCGCTTCTATCGAGTGATGCGGACGGTGCCGAGCTTGTACAGCTGGCGGACTTCGTCGGGGGAGAGCGCGCGATTGTAGACGCGGACATCGTCGAGTTTTGCATTCAGGAAGCGTGCATTGTCCCCGGCGGCACCGAGGCGTATAGGCTGCGAAGAGGTTGTAATATTCGCGGAAATGCTCGTCGTATTTTCCTGATCAAGCACGCCGTTCTTGTAGAGACGCAAGAAGCTGCTGCCCTGGTACGTGCCACAATAATGATCCCAGACGCCGGTCGTAACAAGGTTCGTAGAACCTTCCACACGAGCAGCTGAAGTATTTATGACAAATGTGACGGTATTTGATCGCCCGGAAACTATCGCGTCATCGTCCACATATAACATCCATGGTCCGTCTGAGTTTATAAATTCACCGGCAATCGTACCGTCCGCCGTCACGCTCGTTGGCGTGTATTTCATCCACGCGCAGACGGACATCGCGGTCGCGCCATCAACCAAGGTTTTATTTCCAATATTCACGTAATCGTCGGTGCCGTCGAACGAAAGGGCCTGACCGAGCTTGCCCGCGACCTTCGCCGACGAAGTCGCGCCTCCGATGAAGAAACCGTTGAAAGCGTTGCTTGAGCGATCCTTAATCGTACTTTGCGCGTCGCCACCGTCGAAGGTCCAGTGGCCGACGAGGCCGCGCTCAAGGCTGCTGCCGTTGTCGAGGTCGGCGGACGAAGCGTTAATTCTCACCGCACCGCTTTGGTAGAGCTTCGCTACTTCGCTTGGACTAAGCGCACGGTTATAGACGCGCACTTCGTCGAGCCGGCCGTCGAAATTTTCATCCGCGGAATCATTGCCGAGCGATGCGAAGGAAACGGAGCAGGTAATAGTGACCGCGCCGTTGCCGGTGCCGTTGAGATAAAACGTACCGGTCCCGGCATTGTTCGTGAGAACAACATGATTCCATGTGCGGAGAGCAAGCGATGCGGTGGTGCGTCCGTCCGTGCCGCCATCACATAGCGTATCGATTTTCCCCGCATTGGCTCCCGCGGCAGTCCCCCGGAAAAAAAGCCCGGAGTCGGGCACATCGTTCGAGATAAGCGTATTGTATGAATTTCCCGCACCCGCTCCCAGTGCATCTATATAGACCCACATGCTTACCGTGTATGAGGAGAGTGAAGAGAGCGGAATGTCTACCTGGTCGTCATCTCCGTCAAAATTGAGCGCTGTGCCGAGCTTGCCGCTCGTCCAGGTCGCACCGTTGATGGTGCCGTGATGGCCATTACCGGAAAAATCGCCCGCGACCGTGCCCGTACCTTCGTTAAAGCTCCAGTAGCCGATGAGGCCGAGGTTGTTGGGGGGCCTCACAAGGGCTAGGCGAGCCTCCGTGAACGAAGCCACGACCGCCGTCGGCCGAAACGATGAGCCAAGCGAGACGTTCACCAGGACCGAAATGTCCCGCGGCGATTCGGTTGCCGACGCTGCGAGAAATGCGGCAGAGCCGCCTCTTCCTTCGCCGGCGGGTTGCGCGGCAGCATCGGTGAGGTCGCTCCAGTCGCTCGATGGGCTGCCTATATTCGACATGCCGATGAATCCGAATACTACGCCGCCGCTGACCACGTCGACATCCAGATCAAGCGTCGTATTGCCCCCGATCGGGTCGCCGGTTTCGAAGTCGCTCGCCGTGTCGATGGGCGTCAGGACGATGCCGACGGCGCGCGCAACGGCGATACGGCACCAGTAGGCGAATTCGGGAAGCGTTACCTCCACGTCTGCATTCGCCCCGTCCGGCACGCGTACGCCGTATATCGCAGTCGTATGGACGCCGTTGCTGGTCGAAGTCGCAAGCGTGACGGCGGGAGTGCCGTTTATCGTAACGTCGCCCAGACTGCTGAGGCCTGCGTCGCCGCGGACAGTGACAGCGACGAGGACGTACCGCCCCGTGTCGGCTGCACCGATGTCGACGCCGTTGAAGACGAACGGATCTCCGCCCGAACGATCAGTATCGTCAACCTCTTGGTCGGTGACGGAAATGGAGGCCGCGGCCTCGGTGACGGTCGGCCGAGCCGCGAGCATCACAACCGCTAGTGTGCCGATTACGGAGCACGCAATTGCGAACCGAATGCTTCTTTTCATATATCGTCAGCAGAATTGGCGCGTCCCGAACACCGCAAACGGTTGTCGAGACGCCTGTAGGCAGCAATCTGACAGGGCGCGCCTTCCTCTGCGTTGGGCCATTGGTGAGCGTTCCATGCATGTCGCGCCCCGAAAGAGTCGATCACCGCGGTGCTTGGACCTTCACTGAAGCTCCAATAACCGACGGGACCGTTGTTGGGGAGGGCGTGTACAGCGTGCGGAAAGGCGAAGAGCACGGCAGCTGCGATAAGGGCGAGCACTATGGGCGTCCGGAGCAACGGGAGCGCTAAGGAGACCCAAAATGTGGAGGGCATGCGGATAGTATAGCATCGGCGGCAACCGAGCAGTTCACATGGCAGCGTCTGTTCAAACGCCGATATTGGTGTGGCATAGCGGGCCAAATGGTGTGGCGCACGGTATGACTGGATCGCCGCAGCGAATGAGCGAGACGAGATGCTAGGGAAGCTGTGGGCGTACCTGCGCCGAGACCGGCCTGCAACGCGAACGGCCGTTCCGGTTGTCGATGATCTGCCGGTGGCCGTGCGCGAGTATCTCCGGGCGTTTGAAAGCGGGGACGTTTCGGCGATTAGTCGGTGGGTGGCGGCCGACGTCGATCACCTGCAGATCGGCGACGACGGCGATCCGAGTACCGAGAAGGCGATGATCCAGGGGCTTGGGCTCGACGGCGTGACGGCTGTCATCGAGGGGCTGCACGAGATGATGCGGGATTTCCGCATGGAGGTGTACGAGGTCAGTGCGTACAGTGGCGAGCCGGACGTGTGGTCGGTGAAGTTCATGCTCTCAGGCGTGTGGCAGCGGACGATCCCGCAAGGATTTCAGGCTGGCCAAGTGGTGCGGCTGCCGGGCGAGTTCATGGCAAAGGTGGTAGACGGCAAGATTGTACGGCTACGGGAGAGGATGTGAGCGGACATGGTGCAGGGCGCTTGCGGGTAGCTACAACAGACGTGTACGATGGGCTCTTATTGCCAGGTGAGGGGGGATGCTGTGTTGCAGGTCTTTGTTGCGTTTCCGTACGATCCGGAGCCGTTGGAAGGATATCGGGCGCTCTATCGCGAGATTGAACAGACCAATAGTCTGGTCCGCTTCGTGTTTGCCGATGAACGCATCGCGAGCGATATGATCCTCAACAAGATCCGCGACTCGATCGGAGAGTGCCAATTTTCCCTCTGCGATGTGACGGGATGGAATCCCAACGTATGTCTCGAATTCGGCCTCGCGATCGGCATGGGAAGGCCGGTTCACATTCTTTACCGGACCGCTCGTCCGGGACTTCTTGGCCGAATGGTCGGTCGCTCACCGGCGACCCCAGACCTCCCGATCGATATGAGAGGGTATGACCGGATCGATTATCAGGATGCGGCTACCCTCCGACTTGGAATCGAGAAGCTCATTGAGCAAGAGCTGCGCAATCCTGATCCGGGGATGGCGTCAGGCATGAAGCTGCTGCAGGAGAAGATCTTCGCGCTCATCGAAGATAGGCCCGGCCTGAAGAAGTTCGAGATCGCAAGGCATCTGGGTTTAGAGGTTGCCGACATTGGCCCCCGCGTGGATGCCCTCTTGAGGTCGGGGCGTATCGAGAGACGCGGTAAATATCAGAACACCGCGTTCTATGGTGCGGGCCGGGCGCCGCCTGAGGTCGAGGACATCGCGGGACGAGAGAAGAGTTCGGCGGGAAAGGAGGCTTCTAGCGTGCAGGAAGGCGAGCAGAGCCGCCCCGAGTCCTAGCGGTTGTCAGAGGCGTCCCTACCATACACAAGGTGGTTGGAATGGAGACTAGAGCAGCGCCACAACGGCGATGATGAGCGCACCGTAGGCGAATTGGACGCCGATCATCCACTTGATGAGATCAATCTTGAGTTCACGCAGGTCGGCCTTGGTGGCAAGGGCCGAAGCATCGATCTCCCTGATGGCTTCGGTGATGCCTTCGGCTTGCTGGGCCGAAAATCCGCGCTTCTGCAGGCTGGCGATCAGCTTATGGGTGTCGCGAATAACGAGGGCGTCCATACCCGCATAGTATACCACATCTCAGTCAACGTCCAAATCGCCAGAAGGCAACCCCACACGGGCGGTGTGGGGTCTTGAGGAAGGCATCAGTCAGTGATGCGGTAGTATCGGCAGCGGGCCGCGTGGCGCTGGATGACTTCCTCGGCCAGTTTGCGGGCGATCGCCGTGGTCGCGCGGTGGATGCTGGCGTAGGGCCCCATCCACTGGTCCTTGTCATCGAAGCGTGCGGCCGGCGAGATGTACCACTCAGCGTTGACCTTCTTCACACTCCAGGTGCGGAGCGCATAGATTGCCGGCGGCGGTGGATGGAGCGACTGGCGCGCCGACGCAACGGCAACAGACTGCGGGCGCTTCACCTTCGGTGCTGGGACTTTTTTCTGCATGGCCGGGCCTCCTAAATGACGCCCGCAAGGATGAGAGCCGACTTCATGGTGTTGGCCCGGCACTCGTCGCACCAGCCGCGACGCTGATCAGGTTCCATGCCGGTCGCGTAGTCGCAGTCCTCGTTCATGCAGATGGAAGGGCAGACGCTGTCGTCGCATGCCTCGATGAGGAACACGGTGATATCGTCATATCCCTCAATCGCGGCAAGCTTCTTCAGCTTCGGATGGGAAAGATCGAACACGGGCTTTCTCCGCTAGCTCGATGCCTGCGTTCCCTGTGAGCGCAGGGCTAAGCTGAGGAGGCCCGACTGATTGCAGTATAGCGCGCCGCGCGTGGTATACTCCGCAGCATGACGGAAATGCTGGAAGAGGCGCTTGATGCAGTGCGGGCACTGCCGGAGGACGAACAGGATCGAGCTGCGCAGGCGCTCCTGGCGTTCGCTCGCGAACGTCACGAATACCAATTCGACGACGAGCAGGTCGCCGGCATCCACCACACAATGCGGCAGGCAGAACGCGGCGAGTTCGCGAGCGAAGTTGCTGTCAGAGAGATTCGCGGTTGGCGATCGACATGACCCGCTTCACTTGACACTCAGTGAGCTATCCGTACAATTCAGTGTACATATGGCTTCGGCCTCGCCCCGCTGACGCGGGGCAAACTATTTGAGGTCGAGGAAGGGAAAGAGGGTCAGCGCGAGGGCTTTCGCGAGCTGCCGAAAGGCACGCTCGTCGAGCATGCCGATCTTGCGGATGAGGCGCTTGCTGTCGAAGAGGCGAACCTGCGACAGGTTGACGGCCGCTTCACGATCCCCGACGACGCCGAGAGGGAAGTAGTATCGGCCGGTACGTGAATGTCCGACGAGCGCGACCCGAATGTTTCGGTATTGAACGGGCGAATGACCAAGACTGGTCGGTCGTGATGCTTTTGCCGGTGCCGTCGAGCTCGTTGCCGATGTTGACGCCGACCGTGCACCACCAAATTTCGCGTGCGTGATAGAACGGCCGCTCCGCCGCCGCGTGAATGTCCTTCTTCCGTCGGCTCCAGCTGTCGAAGTCCTTCTGCATACGATGCGGGTAGTGTAGCACGCCGCATTCCGCTGGGTCATTGCGAATGGCCCGCGGATGTCGTCCATAGCTTACGCCAGCTGGGGTAATCGGATCCCGGCCGTCAAGCCGAAAGCGGCAACGAGCACGTCCGCTTCCGAAGCGCGACCTGACCCTGAATTTCCCCCTGACATCAGTGCCTTGAACAGCAGTTCTTGACACCCTCCTGGTCTGAACGCCATGCTGCTCCGTTCGAGCTATGGGGAGCGCTCGCGATGTTTCGAATACTCAGGAAATATGGTTTTCTCATCTCAATAATTGCCGGCAGCGTCACGATCATTGCCGGCGCGCTCTCTTTGAAGCGTTCTTGTGAACCTCACGGGCTTTCCGAGTGTCTCGCCGAATTTCGCAAGTGGTCGCAAGCCAAAGAGGATGCCGAAGCTGCGGCCGAGCGAATTCGGGCAAAGAATGAAGAGCAGCTTAATCGTGACATCCAGAAGCGAGCAGACGAAGCTGAGCGAGTACGTTTGCGGGAGCAGGACCTGCGCCGCGCCATAGCTGAAGAGCAACTCCGCAAGGATCTCGAAAATGCACGCATAGAGGCAGCAACGAAGATTGCTATCGAACAAGCCAAGCTAGACCAACAGCTACGCGAACTGAAAGCGGCTGAAGAAAAGCACAAGAATGATCTGAAGGAAGCCGAAGATAAGCGCCAACGCGACCTCGTAGCAGCGCGCAAAGCTCAAGAAAGGAAACAGCTCGAAGAGGACGAGCGTATCGCGTTGCAGGATGCCGAAAGACGCAGAAAGCAACTTGAGGATCAACGTATTCGAGAGGAAGAAGATCGTCGGCGACAAAGGCAGCTTCGCGAAGCCGAGCTAACAGCAAAGAGACAATGGTGTGAGGATTGTTGTTCTAGAGCCCTTTCTGGGCAGACATACGCTATGGGTTCTTGCGTGTCTTTTTGCCTAAGCGGAGGCTTGCACTCAACCGGCTATGCCCACTGTAGAAGCCGCTAGGTTCATTCACAAGGAGGGGGACTGAGGACACGTATAGTGTTGATCTACAGTGCGTAAGCCGATTAAGAAGGGATCGAAGCCGGATGGCCGAGACGCGGCTGTCATGTGTCATGTTATGTCACGACTTGCTTGTCTCCAGATCAGCAAGCATCTTCAGCATCGCTTCTGCCTCTTCAATCTCAGCAGGATCATCGTTATCCAGTCGCCCCAAGGCCTTCGCTCTCTGAAATATCTCCAGCTTCTGTGACGCGGGTCCCTGGATTGGCATCAACAGCTCCGCGATGCGCGGTGGTCGCTCCGATGCAAGAAGCGATTTCTTCTTGCGCCTCCTTTTCCCTCGATGAAGTTGGAACATGGGCAGGTCTCTGAATTTTGGCGGATCACAAAGAAGCCGGCGGATGGGTCCCGCCGGAAGGGTGCTACGTACTACTTCTTCCCCAGCATCTGCTGGATGATCTCCCGCATCGGCTCCGGCGATTCGCCAACTCGATACGCTGGTCCGTCATGTGGATGTTGGCTTGCATGACATCGAGGTCATTGCGCAGCGCGCCCGCGAGGATCATCCCGAAAACGCACACCCCGCCTTTGTTGACGAGCAAGACCAGGTCCTGCTCGCTGATCGGGTAGGCGACGATCTCAACGTCCGTGCCGGGCAATGGCATGTGACCAGTGAGCGCTTCCGCCACGTCCTTGCCCGTGTAAGTTGGCAGCACGTCCGCTTCGGCGATCCGCTCGTCCGGCGATAGACCGCAGAGCCAGGCGATCATTTTGCGCATGGCTCCGTCTCCCGCGGCTTTCTCGGCCGTTTGGCCTTCAATCCAGCGACCATCTCCCGAATCGCCACTTGGTCCGGCTGCGAGTGGAGCCAATCGCAGGCGGCTGCGGAGAGCGCCTGGCACGTTAGCCATTCCTCCCTGACCATCCACTCGCCGAGCGTTCTCTTCTGCTCCGGCATGAGCGCCTCGAACCACCGCTGGACCTTCGTCCGATGCTCGTCGAACTCAGCTTGCTGCGCCGCTTCCGCCTCCTCCAGGAGGCGCGTGAAGGCGTATTGCTCGATGTCTTGGTGACGCATGACCACGTCCTCCTCAATACTCGCTCGCCAAAAGGATCGTGAGCACGCGGCGCGTCTTCGTTGGATCGGCAGCATCTTCCGAGTGGCCTTCCAAGCGTTCGTCGTAGTAGTCGATTTTCCACATCACGTGATGGCCGGCGATTTGGAAGCTGCCGTAATCGTGCTCGCCACAGGGGTCGTTCTCCTCGCTGAACTCCGAAAACGTTCTGACCTTCTCAAGGATGCTTGCCTGCACATCGCTCGACAGAGCGTCGATCCCAACGGTGTTCAGCACGTCGCCCCCAGTGAAGGTGGTGCGTAACTTGTCATTGAGCTCTCGAATGCGCTTGGACTGGTCGCTCTCGTGAGACACTTGTTTTCTCCTGCTCGCTCGCGGTCGCCGACCTCTTCGGCGGCCGGATCGCGGGCAGGAGAAGAAAAGCCCCGCGCATGCCTGCATGGCGGGGCCAACTTTGGTCGCGCTACTTCTTGCGCTTGGCGGAGGCCTTCTGCTGCTCCTCCTGCTTGGCGTCCTCGTCGGTGTACTCCCGGAGGACCACGCGACCTGAGACGGCGACACCAGAAGCGATCTGGATGTTGAGACCCTTGCCGTCCTTGTGCGGCCAGGCTGATCCCACGCGCGTCCAGAAGGGCTTCTCTTCGCTGCCTTCCTCGCGGTCCTCGACAACAAACGCTTTGTGTGAGGGGCGCTCACCACTCATGGTGTTTCTCCTTCGCTGCGGGTGCTGGTTGTTCGGGGGACCGCTCGATATCGCGAACCAGCGCGCGATGATCAGAGCGGCATCTCGCGCATCGACGTTCTCCATTGCCGCGACGAGCTCGATGACGCCGCCGCCACGGTTGCACTCCGGCGAAAAGCAGCGCCAGAGTCCGTTGGACACCACGAACTGTCCGGGGTTGCTGCCTTTATGTATGGGACAACAACCCTTCAATGATCCGCCTTGGCGCTTCAGCTCGATGCCGTACCGCGCAAGGACGGCCTCGATCGGCACCGCGCGTTTTAGCTGCTCGAAGTACACGCGCGCTGCGTGATCGCGGTTCATGCGCGGTCCTTTCAAAGAACATTCATCTGCAACAACTAGAGCGTATACCCCATGAAATACGCATGAAGTGCGCAGGTGGCAGGGCTCATTCGGTAGCGCAGAAGCTGGGCCGGCGCTTACAGGCGCGCTGTCAAGGGTCTGCCGCTGCGCGGCCACGCTGATCAATGGCGAGCAGGCGGACTGTGCGCGCCCTTGACAGCGCGACACGCCGGCCGAGGAACAGCTACCGAATGAGGCAGCGATGACGAGCGCTACCTGAGCGGTAGGTGCTCGGGATGGCGCGACGCGCCAAAGGTTCTCTCTTCGAGGTCCGACACGCGCTTGGGGAGCGCGAGGTCTTCGCGGTACATGGCTTCGGTATCGAGACGGCGATTGGTGCCCGAAACCTTGCTCTCGACGGAGGTGAGGCGATCCTTGATGTCGGCGAGATCTTCGGCGACGGCCGCGAAACCCTGCTCCATGCGCTCGTCGAGCGAGGCGAAACGCTTTTCGACGGAGGCGAAGCCGTCCTGGACCGTCTTCGTCAATGTCTCGATCGCGGCTTTTGTATCGTGATCCATATGTGGGCATTATATCACACAGCCTACTGCAACAGGCGCTGGCCATCACCGTCGGCCGATATCCAGATGGGAGCGAATGCGCCGTGCTCGGCGAGGCGCTGCGGCGTGGTGTAGAGGAACATGGCCGCAGCGCGGTTGCTGGTGATCTTGCGCTGGGCCGTGAGCATGCCCTTGATGCGCTGCTCCGATGGCACGACAGACAAGACCCGGAAGCCCTGGAAGCCCCACTGGTCGCGGTGCCGATCATGCTGCCAGGCAGCGTAGTACGCGCGAATCTTTCTACCGAAACTCGACTTGCCCGAAAGGCGTCGCGCCGCGATGCTCATGGTCGCGCGGTCGATCTCGAAGCAGAGATTGTAACGACGATTGTCCGGCAGCACGACGCTGACCAAGCGGTCGGGGATCGCGTTGAGGGCGACCGTATGGCCATCATGCTCAACGGCGACGCGCAGCCTGAACGGGTCGGCGAGGTCCCGCGTGGGTGCGGGGAAGTAGGGAATGAGGTCGTGATGATCGAGAAGCCCGAGATCGCCGCGAGCGCGACAGGCGCGCTCGAAATGCAGCATCGCTTCGGTGGTCTCCAGCGTGTGCACGATATGCGGGGTTGTGGCCCGCGCGTTCTTGGTGGACCACTCCAGATGCGGGTCGATGTGGGGTGCCGCGTCGACAATCGCGCGGGCACCTTCGCGACCGAGGCCATAGACGAGGTGCGAGAAGGTGCTGAGCTGCAGGTGCTGCTGGCGAGGGCGGTCCAGATAGCAATGGTAGAAGAGGAGCTGCAGGCGACGGAGGACCTGCTGGCTGCTTGTCGCAGGGTCGAGCATGATGAGGTAGCGAGCAATCTGCTCGCTCGTCATGAACCGGTAGCGCGCGACGGTACGGAGTATCTCTAGGTCGCGATCAGTGATGCGGAAGGGCGGAGGATTGTCCGGTCGCGACAACCGCTTCAACTGCGGTGTCAGCGTGAGCATACGCTTATCAGTATACCGCGCCATTGGCCCCGCTACCCTTGCTTATCCCCATCTACGACCCGGAACCGCTTGTGGCCAGCTTTGAGGTCGCCGACCGGCCGACGCTCGCGTGGCTTCGGGGTGGGCAGCTTGGGCGGCTCGTCGGTAGCGGTCGGGACCTTGCGGGCGCGCCAGAACTCCGCGGCGAACGCGTCGGGCGCATCGATGACGGGCATGGGCTCGGGTGCCGTGAAGTCGGCATCGGCCGTAGCGGGCCGTGGTGCGGGGCGTGTGAGCAGCGTTCGCCGGCGGTCCTCGATATGCGTGAGAGCCTCAGCGCGCGGCATCGCGAAGGGCGTTTGTGCGAGAAGGCGTGCGGCGCGCGTGCGGCCGTCGTCGGTCATGACTGCCTCCGTGGCGGAGGAACGGATACGCAAACAGTGCGGTTTTGGGTGCGTACGATGCATCGGCCGACAGGCAGCGCCCGCAGGACTTCGCCGGCGCGATAGCGCTCGGACTCCAAGCTGTGCCAGGCGCTCGGAAGGTCCTCATAGAGCGGCTCGAAGGCCTCGCTCTCGCCCGCGGTGCGCGCGGTGCCGCGGCTGTGCGCACGGCTGCGGGAGGCAGCGCGGGAGCTGGCGGCGGTATCGGCGCTGCCGTGGCTCTCAGCGCTCATGTGGCTCGCGCCCGTGGATTCCGCCGATTGCACGGAGTCCCCGTGCGAGGACATCTGGCCGGTGCTCTCCGAGAGCGGGTACTGGAAGTAGCTCGCGTTCGGCGCATTCGGCCCGAGAAGCTGGACGGGCGGCGTGAGCACCATGCCGGCGCTGTCGGCGCTGCCCTCAAATGACCCAGCGCCGGTCATGCTTGTGGCCATGCTGCCGAACGCTTCGCTCAGGCTGTGCATGTCCGTGTGCGCGTGCATTTCGCCAAGGGTTTCGCCTTCGCTCTCGGTGACGGCCTCGCTGTGCGTGGTCGCGGCGGATGCAAGGCGCGCCCGGCGATGGCCCGTGACGGTGGGGCGTACGGAAGCCGCGACCGGTCGCTCCAGGTTGAGCGGGAGCACCTTCTCGGCGAGGATCTGGGCCTCGCGCGGATCGTTGATCTTGAACGCAATGGTAGTGTCCACGCAATTCATGCACGCCTGGTAGGTCAGGTCGTCTGGCGTGCCGAGCTGCGCGAGGTACTGGTGGCTGAGCGTGAGACCGATGCCGAACTTCCGGGACTCGGCAAGGATGTTCGGCACATCGCCGCTCAGGAACTTCTGGCATTCATCGACTGTGATGAAGAACGGCTCCAGGTTCGTGCGGCGGCTGGCGAGGAGGAAGAAATACCGGAGCAAGAGCGCGCCGATGAGCGATGCGTTCGCTTCGGAGATCGCCGGGCCATGCTGGAGGTTGATGAAATAAACGTCGCCCCGATTCATGCCCGAGAGGATGTCGAGCGTGCGGCGCTTCTCTCCGGGCTTGTCCACGACGCCGAGCATCATGCGCACCGCTTCACAGGAGAGGAATTCGGCAAGTCGATTGAGCGGGCCGACAACTTCGGCCCGGAAGTCGTGCTTGCTGCGCTCGCTACTGATGAAGTGGAGCTGCTGCAATTCCTCGCGCGCGTAGGCGTCGGTGATGCGCTCGATTGCGCGGCCGCGGATACCGGAGCGATCATACGGATCGAGGAGGAGCAGCGCGTCGCTCACCGGCAACCGCAGTTCAGCGAGTGCGATCAGGATCGTGCGCAGCTTGCTGCGAGTCGTGGGCTTGGCGTAGAGGTCCTCGCCCTGGAAGACGACCGACACGGCCTCAAGAAACGCATCCGCGATGACCGAGCGGTCAGTATCTTCAAGCCCCAGGAAGTTGAATGGGGTAACGTGGCTCGTGATGTTGGGATCGATGAGGTGGAAGCGATCGGTCTCGAAGAAGCCGTCCGCTTCAAGCTCCTCCTGCAACTCATGCAGCAGGGAGCCAGGGTGGCCACCGTGGGGATCGAAGATAGCCCCGCCGCGACCGCGCCTGATGTCCTGCAGGATGATGTTCTTGAGCGCGGTCGTCTTGCCACTGCCGGTGGCGCCGACGATATGCACATGCTTCACGCGTGTCGTATCGTCGAGCAGTACCGTGTGGCCGTCCTGGTCATGGCCAAGGGAGACGACCGAGAAGGTGGATAGCGGTAGGCGCACGAGCGCTGGTGTGGGGGTCCGCCGCCGCGCGAGGGCAGGGTATTTGGTCGCGTAGTCGGTGGCATATCGGAGCTGGCGCTCGCGTCTCTTGAGTTCGCCGCGTGACGTCCTCATAGGTTCACCTCGCGACCAGGCGAGCGCGAAGGTTGAGGAGGGCCATCAGGGCCGCTTGGTTCCCACGTTCGCGTTCGAGTTCGATCTGACTGTCGAGGACCGCCACGTCGCGTGCCTGTTGCTGGTCTGCCGCTTGTCGGGAGACGGACTCGGGCACTGGCGGTGGAGCGGCGCGGTCCAGGTCCGCTGCTGTATCCTGGCGCTCGGCGAGGGCATTGTGCCGGCGCGCCTCGGCCGCGTGATACCACGCATCGATTTCTGACTGCTTCACGCGCTCGGCGGCCTCGCGGTTGCGCTGAGCCCGGACGGCAGCCTCGCGGGCACGGTCGAGCTCGGCTTCGTTGCGAGCCACTGCGGTGAGGTCGTCGTAGTCGGCCTGGCGGCGCTGTTGCTGGCGCTTCCTCTCGGCCTGCCATCGCTCATGATCACGGACCCGCTGGTGCTCAGCGAGGACGTTGTGGAGGTCAGCGATCTTCGCGGCCAGCTCGGTACGCTTGTCGAGCAACGTCCCGAGGGCTTCGCACTGATCGGCGCGGGCCTTTAGCAGGCGCGCGTGCGCCTCGACGAACTCGGCGTCTTTTTTGGTGATGTAGGTGCGGCTGCCGAACCACGCGCCGGATGAACTCGGGAGCGTCGTGGGCACGTCGCCCATCGGCGTCCGGGATACCGCTGTACCCGGCGGGGCGACGGGGAGCCTCTTGTCATCGGGCATGGGCTTCACTCCCAATCACGCGAGTGGCGCCGGGTATACCGGTCCAGATGGTCGTCAGCTTCGCGTGCCGCTGCCTCCAATCTGGCAATGAGAGCCTCGGTCTCGGCCGTCTCGCACTCGGTCTCCTTCGTCGCGCTTTTGATCTCGTCGGTGGCGGAACCCGCGCTTACGGCGGCTGCGATGACGAGAACAACGATGAGGGCGACACCGCCGAGCACGAACAGCGCCGGCACAGGATCGGCCAGCGCACGGGAAGCAGGCGCGTACGACGGGGCCCGGTAGGTAGGTTGTGGGACGTACGTCGGAGGTTCGTACTGCGGCTCCCGCCAGCAATGCCTACGGCAGACCTGGCGGCACCACCGGCCGCCCGGAACGGGGTGGCACTCAGGCCAACACGCGACCACCTCACAGTGGTCGGCGTACGCGACCGTGGTGGGTACGCCGACGGTGACCGCGGACATCCCCATGATGGTGAAAGCGGTTAGGGCGAGCCGACGGAGTGCGTTAGGCGGGGTCGTGGTCACCGTGGGAACTCTCGGATTTTGGGTGGGAGCGCTCGCGGATTTCAGATGCTGAGTGTGTCGCGGATATTCAGTGATGAGCGGCGCGCGGAGCGCGCCGCTGCGCGATGCTTGAGCCCTTGGTGGTTGAAGAGATGGACGGTCGCTGGCAGGGTTGCGCCTGCCTCGTCCAACAGGTCGGCCGCCGCGGGGCAGGGGGCGCGGTCGGGGGAAACCGCGCTGGGGGCTCGCGCGCGGCGGCCGACCATTCGGGGGTTTGTGATCGACGTGGCCATCGGCTACTCGGCGGCCTCGTCCTTGGGCTTGCGCCCACGGCGCTTCTTTTCCTTGCCGTTGGCGATGACGCCGTCGACACGGTCTGCCTCGGCCCGCATGGCGTTACGCTTCTCCATCAGTTTGGCGTCGACAGCGCTTCTGAGTTCCAGCAGTTCGGTGACTGTGTCGGGGAGGGAGTCGGGGTTGACCATCGTTGTGTCCTAGGTGGTAGGGTTCAGATGTCGTGGTTGAGACGGTCTGCCTCCGCGTCGAGAGCGGCTGCCTCTCGCCTTCGCGCTCTCGCTTGTGAGCGCAGTTCTTCGGCCTCGCGGAGGTTGTGGCGGCGCCGTGCTCGGTTCATTGCGACCCCGACGCCTAGGAGGCCGCTAAGTATCTCGGGCCAATAGCGCAGGAACACTTCGAGGAGTTGCGCGCACAGTTGCCAACCTGGAGACGAGCGGCGACGCTGCGGCGGGTAACCGTCGGCGAGATGCCGTTCGGCGAACGGAGGGGGAGAGTAGCGTCCATTCATGCAACGCGACATGCAGCGGTCATAACCATGCGCCGCCCAGCAGTGCCGCTCACAAGCCGCGATATGGCAGCGCGTTGCGTGCGCCGTGATTGTCCGCGGGCCGATCGTTAGCGCCGCGGCCACCACCAGCATGGAGATGGTCCTGCGCATGTGGATCAGTCCAGTCGCTGCGGCTCGAAGAACTCGCTGCGGACCTCCTCCAGGCGCGCATCAATTGCCCTTCGCAGGGTTAGTAATTGTTCGGCCTGGAGCCCGCCGATGCTCGGAAGGTCAGACCTCGTCGCGGAGCGAGCAGCTCGTGGCAACCGCGTGGGGGGATCGGCACCTGGGGGGTGTTTCGGTCCATTAGGACAGTGCCACCAGCTACGCGGCCAATTGCCAGCGCGATCTCGATGGATTCGCCAGACAGTGTGGCACCGCAGACATTCCAGCACTTGCAGGGCAGGCCCGCCAAAGTCGACTTCAACCGGCCTGATCGCGTAACTCTCTTCAAGGTGCAATAGAGGAACGCCTCGCGACTCGGTCGCGAGTGGATTACGCTTCACAGATGTCCTCCGTGAACTTTCCGTTACGATCTGGACGTAACAAAAGAATAGCTACTGCCGAAAAGGCAGCTACCGGGACATCACTAATGTGACATGTTTCTTAGTATTCACGCGTATCCTTAAGCTGGCGCCTATCGATCCGCCAAAATGATATAAACACGACTTACACTCTGTATTTGCTCGATCTCATTTCGGATGGCGACTATTGCATCCCACCATTCTTTATCACTCACATTCCCAGGCTTCGCTGGCTGCCTGACTGTCACGGAGAAGTTTGGCTTGCCACTAAGGGCATCGTTGTCGACCGAAACAACCTCAAAGCCGTAAGGGTGCCCGCCACAAGCTCTTTGCGCTCGCTCGCGAATCTGCTGCTCCGATAGCATCTGGTGGTTGGACATTCTCACTCCCACTCGATTGTAGCTGGCGGCTTGTCCGTGACATCAAGGAAGACGGCGTCAACGCCCGGTAGCTTTTTGATCTTCTCGGCCATGTTCCGCAAGACCTCAGTAGGGATGCGGGCGAAGTTCGCGGTCATGCCGTCCTCGGAGTTTACAGGTCGCAATACGATGCTCTCGCCTCCGCATAGGGAGACGGGGATGAGGACCGTGGGAAACTGCCAGACAACGTCAGTTAGACCCCTCTCTTCCATAGTTGTGCGGACAATGTTGTCCGCATCACGGAGGAGCCTAAGGCGCTCTGCATCTGTATGAGCGGGGATGACCTTTGCCTTATGAAGTTTTTGGGTATCGCCAGCCACTAAAGCTATTACTCGATTGTAGCGACCTGCTGCGTCGCATAGGCCTATGCTGATTTCCTCAAGTGCATCGTAATCTAGAGCACCTGCAACGGCCGCAATACGTCGGTACGTCCGACCATCGCCTTGTACCCCCACGCTTCTGATAGGAAATTCCACAGCTCGATGGGTGAGTTCTTGGTCACGACGTGGAGTGGAGAGAACTGATCCGAGTTCGATCGGTGATGCCGTTTGAGGGACCTGATCCCATCCGAGGCAGCGAATGGCGAGCCCCGGGCCAGGAAACGGCCAACGATTGGTGAGGCGTTCGTCAAGTCCTAACTCCCTACCGATTTCGCGGACTTCATCCTTGTAAAACTGCGTGAGCGGCTCCAGCACGCGACCCTTCTCAATCAACTCGCGGATCTCATCGCATCTGTTATGGTGAGTCTTGATTAATGCCGTGGCCAGGGTGGAACCGCCAGACTCAACGGTGTCTGGATAAATCGTCCCTTGCCCCAACATCCAATGGTCCGCATCAATGCCGTAGTCACGCATTGCCGCACTCTGGACCTCGACGAACGCTCGTCCAATAATTTTCCTCTTTTTCTCCGGATCGACCTCCTCGCCAAGGTAATCGAGAAAAAGTGTTTTTTCCCAACGAATCTTGAGCCGGTCGTCAAGTCCCAGAGTTTTGAAAAGAGAGACAAGCTCTTCAGTCTCATTCTTCCTCATAAATCCGGTGTCGACATAGACACCAAGAACTCTGTCGCGCGGCAGTGCCCTTGCACAAAGCGCAAATGCAACGGTGGAATCAACCCCGCCGCTGACAAAGAAAAAAACTGACTTGTCGCCGACTTTTTGACGTATCTCTGCAACGAGACGCGCCACGCGTTCTTTCACGCTCTCGTCACCCTGAATTGCGCATACGCGTCTACTGAAATTCCGCAAGAGGCGACGACCCCAGTCTGTGTGCGCAACCTCAGGATGAAACTGGACGCCGAAAAACCGATTCTCTCTATCAGCGAATGCTGCAACATCACAGTTTCTTGTCCTGGCAAGATTGACCAAGCCATCACCCAGTGTCTTGATGGAGTCTCCGTGACTCATCCAGACCGTCTGTTGTTCTGGCGTGCCATCGAAAAGATCAGTCTTACCCAAGACCTCGAGCGTCCTCTTGCCCGACTCTAATTTACTCGGAGTGACTTCAGAGCCGAGCATTTTGGCGAGGAGTTGGTGACCATAACAGATTCCCAGCACTGGTCGCCCGATATGGAGGATATCTTGATCCACCTTAGGTGAATCAGCATGACAAACGCTTTGCGGTCCGCCCGACAAGATGATTCCCGCGTAATCCCGAAGGTCGTCGGTCCGCACGTCCGGCGTGAAGATATCAGATCGTACGCCGAAGTCACGCAATCTGCGACCGATCAAGTGGCAATACTGCCCCCCTAGATCGATTATTGCGATCGCACCACGGGGGGGCGAGGAAGGGTCGTCTCGAAGCTTTTCCGCTGTTGCCAGGTTTGTCATGGGCTTTTTATCCTTGACTTTCCATTGTAGCACGGAGGACTTCAGTTCATGAGGAGATGACGCGCCCGAAGGGAATTATCGAGTAACTCGCGGACAGTGAACCTTGTACTTAGATATCCGTCGAAGACGCGGGCATCTAGAAACTCGTCCAATCCGTTATCGACATCTGCTTTCGCGAACGCTGACCTCAGCAGTTTGACCTTTCTTATCAGGGGCTGCGGAAGCATGAAGTACGCGATTAGGTGGCATTTCGTCACGTAACCCCAGGCATCAATCTGGACGGGATCATGCTTCTTGTGATTGATCGGATAAAGATCTACGCGTGGCCGTGAGCCCCGAATACGGATCAGCCTCCACTCGTAGGCAGACACCGGTGCGCCGTGACTTCTACAGCGGTGCACGCCACTCACTGCGCAACTGATCATGGCCACGCTACTCCAAGAGGTTGATAGCGGTATTTTTATCAGTCATCACCATATTGCAGAGTTGGGACGCCAACGTGAGGCGCATGGAGGGGACTTTCCCCACGCCAGTTGCGATCAGTACAACGCGAACGTCAGACCGTTTCGACAGCCGGTGCAGATTGGGAGCCGAGACGATGGTGTGCGGATGGTCTAGGGGCAAGTCGACTAGTTGACCGTCCACAGTCATATAGATGTAGGCAAAGTCCGCGAACGCTCTTTGGTCAATCAAACTAGCGACTGCCTTCTCTCCAAGCACGTTCGCGAAGGGTGCCGTCGGATCGAGCTCCGAGCATGATGCGAAAAGGAAATAGGATGGGTGGTCGCGTGTCGGCAGATCGGTATTCCAAGTGGCGGCTGCGGTGCGGGAGCCAACTACGTGTGCCTCAGATCGCGGACTGTACGCAAGCCACAGAAGGGTCGCTAAGGTGTTCGGGTGAGCATGGAGCAGTTTAGGGTCGGCGCTCCCCACGCCGAGGGCGGTTATGGTGGCGCGAACCCGTCGGGGTCTCAAAGCACGTACTAGGCACCACGTCTGGCGGCCGCCAGCGATGCCAATCATTGATCCGTCGGAAACGGTCCGATCGAGGTAATCAGCGGCAGCTAATCCAAGCTGCTCGCGGGCATGCATTGGATTCTCCGGCGGCTCAACAATTATGGATTCTGCAAGGCCATATTTCCTCGTAAGTGCGCGCTCCATATCAGAAGGGGGAGCTACAGCGTCGAGGAGCTTCAGCGGCGCCCTGTGCGCATCGGCTGCCTCGAACTCGTCGCGTATCGCGCGCGCGCAGATCTCCGACAAATTTGCCGCGCTGCGCCAACGACTTGTCAGCTCGTAGATGTCGTTCGGGAGGTAGATGTTCACCCTAGGCATGGCACACATTGCCATAGCTATGCGCATATGTCAATAGTTATGCGCATAGCCCCTACGCGTGTACTTCGGGGTGGGCCGAACGATATTTCCACCCCTGCTCCTCCAACTGCCGCAGGATCATCCGCTCGACGGTGGCGCGCTCCCGCGTATGCCGGGCTCGCGTGCGGGCGAAGACGGCCTCGATGCGGCCTTGTGCCGGGGGCTCCGGCGGCATCGTGTCCAAGTAGAACGCTTCGGTCGGATTGCCGCCGGTCAGCAGGTGAAGGAGAGGCGGAAGCCGGCGGCGATGGCGTCATCCTCCGAACAGAACCAGCGGTCGACGTACTTAGTGCGCTGGTAGCTGCGGCACCCGGGCAGATGGTAGATGCCGCGATGGCCGGTCAGCAGGGCGCGGACTGCGTATTTGCCCTTGATCTCGCAACCCTCCGGCATGAGCGCGTGAGCAGGGAAGAGCTTGCGGCGGGCATCTCCTGGGCAATTTGGACCAAGCACGGGCGCTGTGTACTTGTTCCAATGGCGGAAGTCGCGCGGAGCCACAAAGCAGCCTTTCCACATGCCGAGGCTGTGCTGTTCGGCGTGGTGCTCGTCAGCCTTGAAGCGGCCATGGGCGTACGGCTCGGAGTTGAGCGCCCAGCCATTTCTCACGAGCCAGCGATGGAGGTCGATGGCATCCACCATGCAGTAGCCAACGTGACGGCTGGGATATTTCCTGTCGGGGCCGAGATCCTCGCAGCGGACGGGGCGGTCGGCAATCAGCTGGTCGAGGGCTTCGATCGCGAGTTGGCCGCAGGGGTAGACGCTTCCGGACTCGTTGAGGCAGACTTGGTCCTTCTCGGGCGCATCAATTCCGTCGAGGCGATACAGCGTGCCATCCACTGTAAGAGTATCGGCGTCGTCTGCTCGCGCCGGGGCGAAGACGAAGAGGAATGAGAGTACGAGTATGAGGCGCATGGTAACCGTCACGTCACTATCCCCTGGTGTATAGAGGAGTGCCGTACTTGAGGATTCTGGCTTGAGCGAGGCACGAGATGAACACGCGGGAATTGGAAGGGGACATGATCGTGCTGCGCGCGCTGCGGGCCGACATCGACGCGGGCATCAGTTCCTTGGATGCCGGCATGGGCCAAGAAATCGACATGAACGATGTGATCGTTGACGCCCGCCACAGGCATGAAGAGCGGTAGGCGTCCGTGCATCTGGTCGCCGCGAACGTGTGGTATACTGTTTATATGACCAAAGTTGCCGAAATCCTCGATCGCGTGCAGCACTGGCCAGCACAGCGTCAAGAGGATGTCGTGCGTGCCATCGAGCGCATGGAATCCGCTGGGACGGACAGCTACCAGCTCTCGGATGAGGAAGTCCGTTTGATCGACGAGGGCCTGGCTTCGCCGCTCGTGTCCGAGGAGGACATGCACGCATTCTGGAATCGCCATGGGATATGAGGGTGGAGATCCACGCTCGCGCCCGCGACGATATTGGCAAGATCTACGAGCACCGCTCGCGTGAGCACAGTCCAAGAGTGGCGACGCATGTAGAGCAGACAATCCGGGAGACAATCGGGATGCTCGCAAGACACCCGGAGCTTGGAACTGAGACCAGCCACAAGCGCCCAATCCGACGGTGGCCCATGAGTGAGTATCCGATCACGATTTTCTATGCGATCGACCGCAACTCGGACGTGATTACAATCATCCGTGTTATTGCGAGCGCGTGTGTGCGGGACCTGCGCCGAATGCCCGAGTCCGAGGTGGGGTGATGGCGCCGGCGAGCGGGGCTACTCCTCCAGCTGCCGCAGGATCATCCTTTCCACGGCAGTCCGCTGCCGCGTATGCCGCGCCCGCGTGTGGGCGATAACGGCCTCGATGCGGCGTTGTGCCGGTGGTTGCGGCAGCCGCGTGTCCAGGTGGAAGGCTTCGGTGGGCGTGCCGCGGAGGAGGAGTTTCGTCCAGGCGGAGAAATTGCCCGTGTCCGCCAGGGTTCGAGCGTTCTCGATGCCCAGCTCGGCCGCCAGCAAGTCGGCGTCCTGAGCACCGATGCGAAAGACGACGTAGTTGCCGCAGTTGGCGATGATGGCGTCCTGCAAGAGGCGCGGAAGTTGCGACAGGTGCTGGTGCGCGAGGACGCACATCAGACGCCAGTTGCGGGCTTCAGATAGGGTCTGCGCGAAGCTCTCGGTGGCGAAGTTCTGAACCTCGTCGGCATAGAGTGTGAAATCTCGGCGGTGCTCAAAGGGGATTGCCGCGCGCTCTTCGGCGACCTGCGCGATGGTCGTCGCGAGGAACGCGCCTAGAAGATGGCTTGCCGTCGCGCCGATCTTGCCCTTGGTGAGGTTGGCGATCAGGACGCCGCCCTCGTTCATGAGCCGGCCGATGTCGATGGTCGAGCGCGGCTGGCCGATGATGAGCCGCAAGCCGGGCGGGCTGAGCAGCATCCCGATCTTGTTTTGTACTGGCGAGATGACCTGGACGCGAAAGCGCTCGTCGTAGCTGGCGAACTCGTTCTCCCAGTACCCGCGCACGACCGGATCGGCGCAGTGCTTGAGGAGGCGTGTGCGATAGCGATCGTCAACGAGCAGGCGGGGAAGGCCCAGGAGGGTGGAGCCGGGAGTGTCGAGGAGGAGCCGGAGGCTATTGTAGAGGACGTAGACGAGGCGCGGCGTGTCTTCGAGGCTCGCACCCCAGATGTGCATAAACGCGCTCATCACGTGGTCGGCAACCAGGTGTCGCATGTCCGGCGGCACGCGATCGAGCGGATTGAACCCGATGGGGTGCTCCAGGTCGGCCGGATTGAAGTAGACCACCTCGTCAGTGCGCGCGACCGGCACCGCGTTGGCGACTGCTTCTGCGAGGCCGCCCAGCGGATCGAGTACCGCGAAGTTTCGGCCGGCTGAGAGGTCATCGTAGATGAGCGTCCGCAACAGGGTGGTCTTGCCGGTGCCCGTCTTGCCGATCAGGTGGACATGTCGGCGGCGATCATCGAGCGAGAGTGCGACGGGGGCCGCGAGTTCGAAGCCCCGCGTGGTGGTGCCGAGCACACACTCGTCATGCAAATCCCCGTGCATGGGTCGGCATCCGGCCGGAGTGCGACCCGCAGTGGGACACACAGGTCACGCACGTCTCTGGGAGGACGCAGCGAACCGGGGGCGGATGCCGGCCGCTACGCGCGGCCAGAAACTGTGTGGAGGACACTGCACCACTGTGCAGCGGCGCACGCGCTTCCATTGTGCGGTGGGGAAGATGAGGGGTTCATGAAATCTGAATGGCGCACGCGTTTCTGGGGCGCTTGATGCCTAAGCCGCAACCTCAGAAGCGGCCTTCTTGTCTGCGAACAGATTGCGCAAGGTGCTGTGCAGGCATACTTCCGCGTCATCGGGATTCCGATCCATCAACGATCGCAAGAATTTCAATTTGTACCCACAGTCGTAGATGAACATGCACTTGCCGCCGACTGCTATCCCAATCGCTCCGCTCCAAAGAAGGACGTCGACAACACGCTCGACGATCTTCGTAGCACCCACGCGCTGGGCGATCGCGTCACGGAGTTCGGGCAAACCGCATGCGCCATCGAGCTGAGCGATATCGAACAACAAGAGTTCCGAGTTCCGGACGACGTCCTGCAGCTCCAGCGCCAGGTCTTCCATGACCGTCCAACCGAGCTCTTCCAGGGCTGCCTCGTAGTCAGCCTCTCGTATCTTGGCGCTGCCCATGTTGATAGCGCGCCGCTTGGCGGTCTCGAACAGTCGGATGACGTACCGCGGGCGCATCAAGCTGGCCGTAACGATGAAGTTCATCGTGTCCTTGCCGCGAACGGCCGGGACGGAAATTGCGCTCCATGTCGCGTCCCACGCATTCTTGTTCTGGAGGGACGCCTCGATGCGACGCCGAAGCACGAGCTTGAGCAGCTCAGCATCGGTCCACTCCAGCAATTGCGCAGAATGCTTGCCGTAGTCGGCCATTCCACCGACGACAAATTCATAGACGTCACTGCGCACGAACACGACCCAGCGGAATGTGAAATTGTTGCGCCGGAACTGCTTGGCGATGTTCTGCATGGCCTCGACCAGGCCAAGAATTATAAGCGCATCGGCCTCGTCGAAGCCCGAAGGAGAACGCATACGATCGAGGTTATCAAAGAGGAAGAGTATCTCGCCCTTCAGCTTCAGATAGGACAGCACCTCGTCGCGGATCTGAGCGACGTCTGTGCCGTAGACGATCTCAAGCACCTCAGACGAGGCCAGAGCTTTCCCTTGCGCACCCTTAGCCTGGAACCGCTCCTCGATGGTATCCGTGAGCAGGCGAAGGCGCTCCGAGAAATCCCCGGTGCCGGTGTCCACACGCGACCGAAACGCCTTCTCCAAGCGCTCGTATCGTTGCGCCAAGGACGCGTCGCGTTGCGCTGGCAGACTGTCCTTTTCCAAAATCTTGTAGGCGATCTCCAACCACAGGACGTACTGCCAGAAAACGGCGACGAACTCCTTGCGGGCTCCTAAGGACTGCACACCGGTCAGCAACTCCTTCAACTTCAGGAGCTGATACCCCTCGGGCGCAAGATCGACCACGATGTTGCGCTTGTTGACGCGAACTCGGTCGCGCACCTGCAGAAAGATCGCGCTTTTCCCGCTGCCTTTTCGGCCCACAATGAGGTTCGCGCTATCCCTCAGCGTGCGCTTAAACTCCTCCGTTTCGAGGAAGTACTCACTGAGGGCGTCCTGCTCATCTTCGGCGACCGGATCGCCACAATGTATCGTGTCGAGCAATGCGAGAGGAAGATCGCGCGTTTCCTGGCGATCATTGATCGCGTCTTGAAGCTCGTCTCGAAACACATCGAACAACGCGTTCAATTCCGACGGGTCTGAGAAGCGAGTCGCCTTGTCGTGCAAATCCGCGGGCAGCTCCGAGCGCTCATGGGCAAGCAGCATGGCGGGGACTTCCAGACCCCGCGCAAGCCCGAATATGAACGCGGCGCGCTGATTATTTCGCCGGGCGTTGCCGTCAGCGGCATCGCTCCATGTAACGACAACGCCGAAAGAGGCGCTCACGGCATCCCACGCCTCTTGGGCAGTAAGGCGCCCCGTCTCCCACGCTCTGAAGCTGCGAAATTTGAACCGGGTCCGCTTCTTGATCGCGCTAAAGAGCTTGGTGGCGAAAGCGGTCGCAGCCAACGGCGCCAGAGCATAGAGTGGCTGCCTACTATTGCCGGGCAACTTGGCCCACCGGTTTTGCGGGGCCGCATGTCGATGCAGGAGGCTCTCCAGCTCCGCCCGAGTTCTGAACTCATCGCGAATGAGCGTGTCGAGCAAGCCGATCTGCTTCAGCTCCGCGGGTTCGACCGAGCTGTTCCTGATCAGGCGGAGGTTCTTGGCCGCTCCGATCGCATAACCGATTTCGTACGTGACGTTGTCGTTGATGTAGGTGATGTCGGCGACAAGCGCTTCCGCATCGTCAAGCCAGCCATCAACCGCCCGGTCGACAGGGGAGCCGGATGCGTCCTGTATCGTCCATGGAACGTACTCAACGTCTGGGGAACTTGCGGCCAAAGCCGCGCGGTTGATGGCGTCAGCATGAACGCCGTCCTGTGAGCTGAAAGCAACGAAATGCCTCATAGTGCACCCAGTCAGCCGCTCTTCTTGTCGGGAGTAGGTCAGACGCGAATCGCATTGTAGCCCTCGGTGGCACTTGCATAGAGGCCCCAGCCAACTTAGCTGTGGGTTGTGCTGCCCAACCACTTCACGGGTGGTGTATCGCTTCCTCGCCGGTCAGTTGTTCTCGGTCTAAGATACGACCTGTCATTGTATTCTTTGTGCGCGACATGATCAGCGACCCAGGAGCGCGACCAGCACGATGAAGGCCACAAGGATGATAAGTGTCACGATCACCAGAGCCCGACCAGGGCGGCCGGCGACCTTCTGCGTATAGTAGAGACCAGTACCTGGGAGGCCGATCGTGACACGGCGGCCCCTTGTGCCGGTCGTGTAGTGTGCGCCTTTGACGCCAAAGGACACGCTGGCATTCCGCTTTCCGAGATTGAGCCTGACACCGGGACCTAAACGGAAGGACCTGCGAAACTGCCAGCCCATGACGGTCTCCTGAGGAGTTGGAGGAATCTAAGCACGCGTTCCGTTGCAGACCGGGTATCGCGAACAGCCCCAGAATTGTCGGCCCCTGCGTCGGCCTCGTTTTGCCGTTCGTCTCACCATCTGCCTTCCACATATCGGACAAGACGGAAGGGACGAAGAAGCGTGAGTGGAAGTCCTTGTTGATGTCGGAGCAGTTCTGGTCGTTGTCTGCGATCTGTGGAAAGCCGGCTGGCGCGGCGGCGTGCTCCGGTGCGCCGGCGTCGGGCAGGGCGGCAGCGGAATGCCTAGGTACGCAAAGTCAGCGTTGATCTCGGAGCGCGCGGCCTCGATCTTGACCAAAAGGGGATCGGGGACCTTGAGCATCTGCTCACACGCCAGAACAGCTTGCCGCAGTTCCACGGCACCGGATGACAGGTGTTGTCGTAGTCTAACAGCCTCTTGAGCGATATCAGCACGGATCTTGTTGATGGCTGCCTGATCGGACGGTGTAGGATTTGGATTGTAGTTGAACTTTCGCTCCACTTCTTTGCGCCACTCAAGGAGCGGACGCGAATTGACCGGTCCGAAGCCCGGCACAGCAAGGACGCGCGCCTGATCGACGTCGGCTGCCGTCTCGATGCCGTATGAGGCGAGGGTGGCTTCCTTGGCCGGCCCGATGCCGTGGATCTTGACCCTTCTGATGTGAAAACTGTCGAGAAAGTCTTTGAGCTGGCGTTCACGGCGCTGGGCTTGATACTGGGCAATTCGGTCGGCTTCTTCTCTGCCAAGTTCCTGAAGGTACGCCCTGGCCTCAACGAGGGAAGTCTTGAGTGCTTCGATCCTGTCGAGCCCGCACCTCCGTTCCCAGCCTTGGAGGGCCTGGTCCCATTCCGACTCGGTCAAGAAGAACTTCTGCCGCAACGAAGAGCTTATATCGACCTGGCGAGCACGGAGTACGAAGCCCAGGATCACCAACCCGATGGCGAATATCATCAGCTGAGGGACGGTGAAGAGGAGAACTGCCGCGGCGACGAAGGACAGATAGGAAACGGCCACGAGGCCGTCACGCTTGAGCTTGGCAGCTCGCGCCTCCGCGCTCGGTTGCGGCGTCTGCTGCGGCAGAATCGGCATGAGCCGAGACCGGTCAGGCAGCCGGACAGCCTCAATTAGCGCCCAGACCTTCAGGAGATCAAAACCGCCCGAGCCGGGGTCGAAAACCGGGGTTGACCCGATGTAGGACGTATAGACCGGGACGAATAGGACGATTCCGAGACGACCCTCCATCCTGCACCAGGGGCAACTCGATGCTGCGCTGGAGTAGTAGTGAAGCTTCGAGTTCGTGCAGACGCGGAGCGAGCGCTCGTACTCCTCCAAGAGGGTGACCCACTGCGGTGCCGTCGGCCGTTCTTGCTGCGCAGGGCTGAAAGTTGCCTCGAAGGCGCGAGCTACAGGCGATAGGAAATCGTCTAGCGAGACGGTGCCGGGGGGAGGCGTGATCCCCACATGACGCTGCTTTGAGTATGCGAACCGGTACTCAGCGATGGCACGGTGTAGTGGCAGGTCGCCCTTGGCATACGAGCCCACGAAGGGGTGCCTACCCATCGCCAGCAACTGAAAGATAACGATCGCAAGCCCGAATGCGTCGTGGTTTGGGGTTCGGACGACAGTCCCCAGATTGAGGCCCTGGAGCTCGGGGGGCGTGTATTCCGGAACGCCGACCCTGCAAAGGTATCGCTGGTTGCCGTCGAGGACTTGGAAGCTGTCGGCATCGATGAGTGCGACTGTCGCCTTCCTGGATATCAGGATGCCGGAGTGATTGATGTCCCCGATCACGCAGCCCGCATGATGGACCGAAGCGACTGCACGGGCAGTGTTCACGGCCGTGCGCACAAGGAAGCGGTAGTCGGCTTCGGGGAAGTTCTGCTTTCGGGCGCCCGGCGAGTAGAGCTCAAAGAGCGGCTTGTGCTCGCGGACCAGATTCATCACAAAGCCCGCAAACTTGCCGCTGCCGCTTCGGACGATAGCAATCGGGAATGCGACGAGAGTGGATTGCTCGGCCAGACGCCGCCTTACCATCGCGGCGATCTTGGCCTCGCGCTGCGCGGCATCGGCGACCGTATAGATCTTCACGGCGCGACCGCTGCCATCGCCCAAAGCGAAGACCTCGCCCTCACCACCCTTGCCGATGCGTTCACCGCGGGGGGTTGGCTTACCGTCAACGAATAGGAGCGGCGAGGTCATCGATACGCAGCTACCAACAGGGTTTTGTCGTCGTCGGTCCGGGAATTGATCGTGTCGCTGTCCAAGTAGCGAGCTAGAGCGGCTGAAAGCGCGGCGTCGCGGCCGACAACCTGGCTGGCTCCAACCGGACCGATAATCGCATCGAAGAATGGTGCGTGCGGCTTCTCCGCGGCAAGCTCGAGGGCCAGCCGTTCAAGGCCATCGGTAAATGCAACGATGGCCGAAACAGGCTGCGAGTACCGCTGGATTATGAGCTTCGGCTGCGGGTCGTCGGTAATGAAGAAGGTAGCCGACGCGTACTGTCCATGCGAGGGCCACGTCACGGCATGCCAACTGCGGTCCGAAGCATCTTGTACGACCGAACAGCCGTCTCCGATGTGTGCAACTATCGTCTCCCGACCGTTCGAGATCGTGCAGATCATCGTGGTGGCGAAGTCGCGGGGTTTGAGACCCCGCTTCTTCGCCGCAGTCGCGATGCGATCTCGTGCGTCACCCACCCATGACCAAATCAGGTCGTCTGTGACGCCGTCGAGCGTGCCACCGCAACTCGCATGCGCCTTCAAGGCGATCGTCCGGGCGGCCAAGGAGGCTCCTTCGCCGCCCATCTCGGCGCTACCCGCGCCGTCGCAAAGCACGGCGATAAGCGTTGCGTTCGGACAGGTCAGGGTTCTGCACGCAAAGGCGTCCTGGCGTCTCTCACCGGCCCGCACGTGAGAGACGCCGCACCGGGAAGCAACTGCCCACGTCCATGCGCTCATGGTCAGCCTACAACGGCCCAGCCGTCCGGAGCGGTGGGGTTCTTCAGGGGGACGGCGTCGCCTGGATTGGAACGGGATACGGAGCCGAGTGAGCTAGAGAGCCAGCGGAACAGCTCCTGGAAGGCCAACCCCTTCAGTTTCAGAGGAGTGCGCACGGCGATCTTTGAAAGCGTGTCGAAGTCTGCACCTTCCACCCCGACGGAGTAGAAGGTGAAGCCCTTGGTTTCGTCGTTGTCTCCTGCGCGGATCAGCTCCGCGGCGCGCTTCCAACTGTCGGTGGGCGCGCCATCGGTGATCATGAAGACCCATGGCCTGTAAATCGCCACTCCGCCCTTTCGGTACTGGTCCTTGCGATGGCGAAGCATTTCAAGGCCCCGTTCGATTGCTTCACCCATCGGGGTAGTGCCGCTCGCATGGAGCTCCGGCGGGAAGAAGTGCTGAGCGCTCGTGAACTCCATTTCTACCTTCACCGGCCCGAATGTGACGATGGCGACTTCCACGCGCTTTGAGGCGAGGCTGTCCGCGCGCAGCTCATCGTGGAAGATTCGAAGCCCCTCATTGAGCTGGGCGATCGGATTCCCGCTCATGGAGCCGGAAGTATCGAGCAGCAACAGACACGGGCAGCGCGGTTCCGGGTTCTCCGCGAATGGTGCCGGATCGAAGGGTTGTTGAGAAAATTCGCCTGTCATACCAGTCTCCTAGCTATGGGAACGTCGCGGGATTCCTCCCACGATGCAGAGGTTGAGCAAAGCGTCCGCAGCGCTACCTGCAGACGCACCTCCAGCGGACTTCGATCGGGTGTGCGATTGGCGACTCAAGCGCGGTCAACGACAATCAGGGAAGGGTCGACTGTGCGCGTCAAGAGCCAGCGTCGGCCGATTAATCGCCCGAATTGGGCGAAATGATGATGGCTCTCCCTGTGTGTCTTTGCAGTAACAAAAGGGGACATGGTTCCACATCGGCTCGTGTTCCGAACACCAGTTAAGCCCTCAGGATGTCAGCAACTGTCACTCCATGCCATTCGTAATCCAATTCTCCGCCAACGGGCGGAGGTGGGGGATGGTGGGTTGACGGCTTCACGACGCGTCAGCAGCGCGTCGTGAAGGGGCCGGTCGAGCTTTAGTACTCTTCCGCGAGCAAGACCGTGAGCACGCGGCGGGTGACGTCCGGGTCGGCCGGGTTGGGCGAGCCGTACTCGAGCCCGGTGTCGTAGTAGTCGATCTTCCAGAACAGCTTGGCGTCGTCCAGCGTGAAGGCACCGAAGTCGTGCTCGCCGAACGGATCATTGTTCTCGGTGAAATCGGCATAGTCACGGACGGCGCGCATGGCGCGGTCAACGAAGGGATCGCCGCGCGCGGCGACGCCCCTCGTGATGACGAGCTTGTCGAGCCCGATCTGGACGCCAAGCAAGCTCGGATCGCGGCGGAACTCGTCGTTCAGCTCGCGGATGCGCGCGTTGAGAGCGCCGGCATCATCGGCGATCGGCTCGTCGTCGTAAGGTGTAGACATGGTAGAATAGTCTTGAGGGCTTGTAAGAGGGTGGGCTATTTGCCCGCCTTTCGTTTGTCGGCGCGGCGCTCTGCGAAGCGCTTCTGTGCGGCGGCCATGCGCTCGGCTTCGTCCTCGATGTCCTGCGCGAACTTCCTGAGGAGGTTCGCGGTCGCGAGCAGGTTGTTGGCCATGCTCTGCATGGCCTGCACGCGTTCAGGAAAGCTGGGCTGTTTGTCGTTTGCCATAGGGTAGGGAAGTTAGGGGCTGCTAAAGCTCGACCAGCCGGCCGCTGCCGCCGGCTCTAGACACTCCAGCGCCCCGGCCGCGCGCCGGGGTCAGAGGCGGAGAACCCAATGGGCAATCAGGCGCGTGTAGGGAAGCGGTGGGTGCCTTGACGCCGGCGTGCGTGCCGGGGCATCGACCATGAGAAGAGACGGCGGCAGCGGGTTCCCGTCTTCGGGGACTGATCAGATGCCCCATGTTGGGGCGACCACTTGCGCGACGGAGTTGCGCGCCTTAGTCCCTGAGTTCTTCGCCAGCTTAGGAAGTTCGCTACTAACGAGGTCCAGAACTAGGAGCTTCTACTCACAACTTGCAGAGTAAGAACTCGGAAGTTCCAACTTCAATTTCCGAAGTAAAGACAATTCTTGCAATTATGCAATTCCATCCCCATTTCGTATTGCGCCCGGCGGCTGGATCATACCCATCCGCCGATCGAGCCATGCGGTGAGGAGTGAAAACGAATGTCAAACGCGATCTTCGAGTTTATCGTCAACCGCTCGTTCCTCGAATATGCCGGCCATCCCATTACAATCCCCAGAGGCACGGTGGATTACAAGGCGCTAGAAGCCGAACGCCTGCACCAGGGCGAATTCGTGGTCATCTTTCCGAAGGGCGAGCGATTGACAGCCAAGATGTGCGACGGTGTCTCCAGTTATGGCCGGTACTACCAGCTCAGGTTCACCGGGGCCAACCGAGACGTTCCGAACTATCTTCGGCCTGGGAACCGGGCGCACGTGATCCTGGCTCGCCTGCACGGGCGCAATCACGCAATTCTAGAAGAGGCGGCCCTCTAAGAGCACCGCCGTCTCTCTTGTGGTGTCGACCGAGCGGGCGCTTCCGCGCCCAAAGGCGCGTGTCCCAGTTCACGCGCTTTCTTTCCGCTGCGCTCAGTAGGGAAGTAGATTACTATCCCAAGCTTCCACTCGCTCGTGATAGCAATCTATCTGTGAGGCTTCGCCGCTCCTTTCGGCCCCTCGGTCGCCCTATGGACGACTGGCGCGGCGACTTCGGACGCGTTCGATAGCCCGCAGCATCGCGAGGACTATCGTGACGTGTTCGAAAAGGGCGCCTCCTCGCACTCTGCCCCCCGCCGTCGGCGCCCAAAAACAAGGAGGCGCTTTAGCGCCGACTATGTTTTTGGAGCAGCCCGACCCAAGTGCCGACAGCCGAGGCCCGGAAAACAAGGAGGGCTTGCCCGACTATGTTTTCCGTGCGGCCGAGGCCGCCAGCCCCGCTCAACAGCACGCGCCTTGGCGCGTATTGCGGGGTGGCGGCACTTGGGTCGGGCTGCGAAGCAGAGCCGAAGGCGTCCCGACGGCGGGGGGCAGAGTGTGTTGCATTTCAAGGCTTTTTATCGGTCGTGAACTGCCGTTCACCCCTACAATCACTCCGCGCAAAACCCTACAAGGCGAAAGTAGGGGAGATTGTAGGGCTCGCGAGCATCATTGATGCTGCCGAGCCATATCGGACATGTACGAGTAGCGCCGGCGCTATCGGACGTGTGTCGATATCGAGCGAGGGCAGGGGAACTTGCCAGAGACCGGCATTCTCACCTCGGCGAGAAAGGGCGGGCTGGCCTTCGGGTGTGATCAGGATGCGAGCTACTCGGCAGCTCTGTGCCTATATAGCGAGCTAGCGTGTTTGGATTACATAGACATCCACATTTCATTGTATTTCGGATTTCTATCTTCGATTCCGCCGATATAAACTTTGAAGGCGAGGGGTTGACAAGACGGAGTTCGCGTGTCGCACAATATCTGTTTTGCGACATTATTTTGCAGATTTGTCAATATTCAAATCTCAGGGCGCGAGAATTGTTTTGAATTCCTTTTTTGACTGCCCGACTCTCCTACTGCGCGTTAAGCGGTATGCGGCCCGGCGGGCTCGTGCCTGGTTCCTGTACTGCACGCGCAGCTCAACGAACCAAGGGGTCGTCACACGGAGCCACCAAGCGGGATCTGGCCCAGGGTCGCTGGCGCAGACAGTTAGACGTGACATACGAGTTAGAAATGCGACTTCCCTTCTTCGCCGCTCGGACGCGGTCCTCCCAGGAGCGGTGTGAGCATTTTCTGTAAGCCTTGAACGAGGATGTTGGTCTCGCGATCGCGCTCCAGCATCGCCCCGATCTGCTGATCCTTCAGCGCGATCTGGCCATCTTTGACCTTGATCTGCTCGCGCAGAAATTCGCGGTCGTCCTGGAGCTGCTCGACTTCCTTTTCGAGCCGCCCGACATACTGCGGCGTCGTTGGCTCTTCTGTCGCGACGTGTCGCGGCAGGTCGGGGCCTGCCGCTGGCGGCGTCTCCTGGGCCGGAGCGCTTTGTTCCGCGGCGACAGGTGCGACAGCAGGTGTCGCGACTGGTCGCGACAAGTCGCGGTTAGTCGCGGCCGGACTGAATGCGGCAAGCTCCTCTATTTGTGCGATGTGTCGTGCGACAGACTGTGGTGTCACCAGATACTTGTCGCCCAGGGTTGTCGCGACCTTTTGAGCGTCCAAGTGGCCGCTCACGCAGTAGCGCTGAAGGGTACGAAGGGTACGAGGATGGCCGGCACGGGCGTAGCGCTCGGATACCTCATCGAGGGACAGGGCGTAGTCCGTGTCGCTGCTCGTCGCGGCTGGTCGCGACAGGTCGGGGCTTGTCGAGAACTCCATGTCGCAAGGATACCAAATGGCGAGCGTCGGGCTGCTGGTTATCCCCAGCCCTGTCGTTGTTCGACGCTCCGGCTGATCTCCGCGGTGGGACAATCGCCCGCCGAAAGCGCTGGAATGCCGTTGCACGTTTGGCTGTCCCACTTTAGCGTACGCGCTTGTTTGCCCAAGGATTCTGGCGCCCTCTCCTGGGCACCAAGCACGCCGAAGGGCGTCCTTTAGTACCCCCTGCCCGCCGACCTGAAGGCCACAACGGGCCAGACAGTGATGGTGGACGTCGCGGGGGGCGAGCACCGTCAGGCTCGCGCCCATCGTCAAGGTCTCCTTGCGGACGAAGGACGATGCGGTGGCTCGTCTTCGCCACGTCGCTGGTACGGGAGGAGCTCGGAATATGCTTCGCTGGGGTTGGTTGGTTCTGGGAGCGATTTGGGGCGCCTTTATAGGGAACGGGGCGCGGTATGCTAACCAGAACTATCAAGCGATCAAGGCTACCCTGGACGGCGTCAACGTCGGTGCGCCGCGTGGGCCGCTGATCCTTTTGATCACGGTGGCATCGATAGCCGCTTTTGTCTTGCTGCTGATTATTGGCTCGATTGCGTTGCGCCGGAGGCCGGGTTTCTGGTCCCTCGTGCTTGGCGTCCTTGGTGGAGTAGGTGCGTCGGGCATTGGGCTGGGCATGGGGTGGTTCAGGCAATTTGGTAGGGCAGGAATTTCATGAGGCTGGGGCGATGCTGCGACGCGGCAGCCCATGGCTCCGCGTTGCGAGCGCCCTCGCGTCGCCGAACGTGCCGCTGGGTGGCGCGGCTTGGAGGGCGGTTGGAGTCCAACCCTGTGGTTGCTTGCCCACCCGCGTCCTGGGAAGCCCTGATAAATTCTCATCTAAGATTATCAGTTTATTATCAGATTTCCGTCGACTGTTGCTCTGCTGCGACAGTCAGTTCTCCTATTATCGGCTATGGTCTGCCTACCGTGCATAAGCTACCCCGCTGTGGCACGGAGAGACCCGGTGCTTCTGATCCTTCGACGGCAGTGACCTGCCCTCAACTGCGCAGAAGGTGCGGGGACGCACCGGGTCTCTACTCTCCGTTGTTCTGCATCGCGACCTGCAGAGGAGCTGCCCCCGTGGTTCCTCTGCACTTTCTATCACGCATCCCGTCGTGACGTGAGCACCATCGCTCGGCCAAGCTGCTGATAGGGCTTGGCTTTCACAGGGCTGCAGGCACGCGGCTGCGGGGGCTTTCCGCCATTCGGCCGGTCCGGCAAGGCGGCACGCCGTCAGGCCGCCACCTCCTGCCCCAGATGCTCCACCGCCGCCTGCACGCCTCCCGCTCCGTGCGGGATGCCGAGCGCGATCAGGCCCATTTCCACGGCGCCCAGGGTGCCGATCACCATGGGGGCGTTGACGTGGCCCATGTGGGCGATGCGGAAGGCCTTGCCGTCGAGCGCGCCCAGGCCGACGCCGAGGGTCACGCCGCACTTGTCCTGGCAATAGGCGTTGAGCGCCCTCGGGTCGAGCCCCTGGGTGAGGACGCACGTGACCGAGTTGGCGCGCTGCGCCGGCGTCTCGATGTTGAAGGCGAGCGCCCCGCCTTCCGCCCATCTGGCGACGGCGGCCCGGCTCGCCTCGGCCAGCAGCGTGTGGCGGCGGATAGCGGCGTCGAGGCCCTCGGCCAGCAGCAGATCGAGCGCCTTGCGCAGGCCGAACAGCAGGTGCTCCGGCGGCGTGCCGCAGTACTTCTGGTAGTGCACCTCGCCCTCGCGGAAGGTCCAGTCCCAGTAGAGGGTCCGCAGGCCCGCCGTCTCGTGCACCTTGCGCGCCCGCGCGTTGGCGGCGACGAAGGCCAGGCCCGGCGGCGTCATCAGGCCCTTCTGCGAGCCGGACATGGCCACGTCCACGCCCCAGGCGTCCATCTCGAACGGCACGCAGCCGAGCGAGGCGACGGCGTCCACCATCAGCAGGGCGGGGTGCTTGGCCGCATCGATGGCCTTGCGGATGGCAGGGATGTCGTTGATCACGCCGGAGGCGGTGTCGATCTGCACCGCCAGGACGGCCTTGATGGCGTGGGTCTTGTCGCGCTTGAGCCGCTCCTCCAGCGCCGCCGGATCGATGGCGCGGCGCCAGCTGCCCGGCAGCACCTCCACCTCGACGCCCAGCATCTTGCCCATCTCGCCCCAGCCGATGGCAAAGCGGCCGCTCTCCAGCGCCAGCACCGTCTGCCCGCGCGAGAGCACGTTGGCGAGCGCCGCCTCCCAGCCGCCGTGGCCGTTGGCGGCGTAGATGTAGATGCGGCCCCGCGTGCGGAAGACGGTGGCGAGGTCCTTGAGGCAGCTGTCGGTGACGCCGATCATCTCGCCGGAATAGATGTCGATCGCCGGCCGCTGCATCGCCTGCAGCACCGCATCGGGAATGTTGGTCGGGCCGGGGATGCTCAGGAAGGCCTTGCCGTTGCTGACGGTCATTGTGTCTCCCTTTTCTGCGCGCCGACGCCCGGCGGGGGGCCGTCGTACCATTTGTCCGCGGACCGGCACAGGTCGCCGACGATACACACATCGCACCTTGGCTTGCGTGCCTGGCAGACATAGCGGCCATGCAGGATGAGCCAGTGGTGGGCGTGGCGCATGTATTTCTCAGGAATGACCTTGACGAGGCCCTGCTCGACCGCGAGCGGAGTTTTGCCCTCGGCCAGCTCCAGCCGGTGCGCCACCCGGAAGACGTGCGTGTCCACCGCCAGGGTCGGCTCTCCGAACGCGGTGTTGAGCACCACATTGGCGGTCTTGCGGCCGACGCCCGGCAGCGCCTCCAGCGCCTCCCGCTCGCGTGGCACCTCGCCGCCGTGCTCGGCGATGAGCCGCTGCGACAGGGCGATCACGTTTTTGGCCTTGTTGCGGTAGAGGCCGATGGTCTTGATACGCTCCTGCAGGCCCTCCTCGCCGAGCGCCCGCATCTGGCGCGGCGTGCTCGCCACCTTGAAGAGGCCGCGCGTGGCCTTGTTGACGCCCACGTCGGTGGCCTGGGCCGACAGCACGACGGCCACCAGCAGGGTGAAGGGGTTGACGTATTCCAGCTCGCCCTTGGGCTCCGGGCTGGCGACGGCGAAGCGGCGGAAGATCTCCTCAACCCGCCCTGCCTTGAGGCCGGGCCGCCGTCGCTTGGCCGGCACCGGCTTGGAATTGGGCGGCAGCGGCCTGGGCCGGGCATCGAGCAGAGCGTTGATCGCCGGCAGTCGAGGCATTTTGCGCATGTGAGGCTCTGGGGAGGCTCGGGAGACTTGGGGAGACCGGGGGGCTTCGGTGAGGCTTCGCGCACGCCGTCAAGATTGATAGGGTGGCGACATGACCGGAAATTCCGAGCCAGCGCAAGACGGCGCCGACACCTTCCGGGTGGTGCTCACACCTCACCGCTCGCTGGGCCCTAAGGGGTTTCTCGCCCTGATGCTGGCATTCGGGGCGATCAGCTTCGCCACCGGAATAGTGTTCTACATCGCCGGCGCCTGGCCGGTGGTCGGCTTCCTCGGTCTCGACGTGCTGCTCGTCTATGTTGCCTTCCGGCTCAACTACCGCTCCGGCCGCCGCTACGAGACCCTGGAGCTCAGCCCGGCCCGTTTCACCCTGACGCGGGTGCACCCCTCGGGGCGGCAGGAGCAGTACGACTGCAACCCCTACTGGGCGCGGGTGAACCTGCGTGAATGGCCGGATGGCCGCACGGTGCTCAGCGTGGTCTCGCGTGGCACGGAGCTGAGGTTCGGCAGCTTCCTCACCGACGATGAGCGGCGCGATCTGGCGTCGGCCCTGCGAGAGGCGCTGCTCACGGCCCGCGGCGGGGTGCGAATCTGACCTGCGGTGGCCATGTTTCTTGTCCCGTTTTCTGGTCATGTTTTTCAGCTCAATTTTTTTTCAACTCAAGCTGCATGAAACGGGTCGATTCGGCCCTCGCCTCCGCCTAAATCTCGCTCGCAACAGACAGCCAAGCGAGACCGTCATGCTCCAGGAAGCCGTGACCGTGCGCCGCCCCATGCCGACCAGCGCCCCAGGCGTCCGCGACTACGACCAGATCCGGCGCGCCATCGCCTTCCTGGCGCGCACCTGGACGGAGCAGCCGGGCCTTGAGGAGCTGGCGGTCCATCTCGACCTGGAGCCGACCCAGTGCCAGAAGCTGTTCAAGCGCTGGTGCGGGCTGAGCCCCAAGGAGTTCGTGCAGGCGCTCACGGTCCACCACGCCCGCGGCCTGCTGAAGGACTCCGCCAGCGTGCTCGACGCCGCCTTCGAGGTGGGCCTGTCCGGCGGCGGCCGCCTGCACGACCTGTTCGTCTCGCACGAGGCGATGACGCCGGGCGAGTACAAGCGCCGGGGCGAGGGCCTGGAGATGGCCTACGGCTTCCACGCCTCCCCGTTCGGCGAGGCGCTGCTGATTGCCACGCGGCGTGGGCTGGCCGGTCTCGCCTTCGTCGACGAGGACAAGGGCCAGACGCCCCAGGATACGCTCGCCGAGATGATGCTGCGCTGGCCCAGGGCCCAATTCGTGGCGGCGCCGGACCGCACTGCGTCGTTCGCGCGGCTCGTGTTCAACCCGGCTGACTGGAGCAAGGACCGCCCGGTGCGGCTCGTCATGATCGGCTCGGACTTCGAAGTGCGGGTGTGGGAGACGCTGCTCAGGATTCCCATGGGCCGCGCCGTGAGCTACGGCGACATCGCCAGCCACCTGGGCCGACCCACGGCCGCCCGCGCCGTGGGGGCCGCGGTTGGGCGCAATCCCATCTCGTTCGTGGTGCCGTGTCATCGCGTGCTCGGCCGCGACGGCAGCCTCACGGGCTACCACTGGGGCCTGACGCGCAAGCGCGCCCTGATCGGCTGGGAGGCGGGGCGGGTGGCGGAGCAGGGATAAGAGACCGCCTCGCCGACGCTGCCAAGCGCCGGGGAAGGCGGGTCTTGGAAACTGAAACCGGTGGAAAGGGCAGGCTCTAATTGTAGTGGTTGCCGATCAGGCGGCGCTGCTCTTTCAGGTGGTAGAGCGCCTCGGACATAAGCCCGAGCTGGTTCTCGATCTCGATCGTTGAATAACCCTGGGCGTTGAACCAGGGCAGCAGAGCCTCGACCTGCCGGATGTTGCGCTCGGCATCCTCGATATGGCTGTCGGCCAGGGCAAGCTTGAGGTTCAGGTCGACGCTCATGAATTGGTGTTCCACGGTTACAACTCAGGCAGCTACGTGTTCACGAGCCGTGATTACGCTCTTGCCTGTGGCAAATGCGCAATAAATGTTGACCATAGCGAGGCAGCACCTTCACGTTCCATGGCAGAATGTTTCGCTGGGTGCAGACTTGGCAACCTGCGCGTGTGCATGCCTGTTCCGCCGCCAAGAAGGGCACCGTCATCGGGACGCCGAGCCCCGGCCCATGTGCCGAGGGCAATCCTTGACCTCGTGAGGCGCGTTGCACCATTCGCGGAGGTCCCGGATTGGAGCGCGGCTCGCCGTTGGCTCCGCATTCGCTGCATCCCGGGCGACTGGCGGGCAGGGCCGCGCCGGGTAGGCAGGGCGGCGGCCGCGGAACGGCAGCGGCGCTGCTCCGTTCGATATGGAGTGCAGCGCGCTTGGTGCTGCCACGGCTTCGCCCGCGCTTGGCACGCGTCCCATTAGTCTTTCGCGGGCGGCCGTCTGGCATCGACGCCGCATCCGCGCTATGCACGCGCGACGCGAGCAGTGAGCCAATTGCGGGAGGTTCAACATGACGAAGGCAATGTCGCTGGAAGAGGTGGCCCGGGCCTTGGTGGCGCCCGGCAAGGGCATCCTGGCCGCCGACGAGAGCTCCGGCACCATCAAGAAGCGCTTCGACGCCATCAAGACCGAGAGCACCGAGGCGAACCGCCGCGACTACCGCGAGATGATGTTCCGCGCCACCGACGCCATGCGCGACTGCATCTCCGGCGTGATCCTCTACGACGAGACCATCCGGCAGAAGGCCAGGGACGGCACGCCGATGCCGCAGGTGATCGCGGCTGCCGGATCGCTGCCGGGCATCAAGGTGGACAAGGGCGCCAAGCCGCTGCCGTTCTGTCCGGGCGAGACCATCACCGAGGGCCTCGACGGGCTCGCCGAGCGCATCAAGGAGTACGTCGGCCTCGGTGCCAAGTTCGCCAAGTGGCGCGCGGTCTACGACATTGGCACAAAGCCGAAGATGCCGGGCTACACCTCGATCAACGCCAACGCCCATGCCCTGGCGCGCTACGCGGCCCTGTGCGTGGAGGGCGGGCTGGTGCCGATCGTGGAGCCCGAGGTGCTGATGGACGGCGCCCACGACATCGACGCCTGCGAGGCGGTGACCGAGTGGGTCCTAAAGGAGGTCTACCAGCAGCTCTACTACGCCCAGGTGCCGCTGGAGAAGACTATCCTCAAGCCCAACATGGTGATCTCCGGCGTGAAATGCCCGAAGCAGGCCGCGCGCGAGGAGGTGGCCGAGCGCACCGTGAAGGTGCTGAAGCGCTGCGTGCCGCCGGCCGTGCCCGGCATCGCCTTTCTCTCGGGCGGTCAGTCCGACGAGGACGCCACGGCGCACCTCTCGCTGATGAACCAGCTCGGGCCGCTGCCCTGGAAGCTCTCGTTCTCCTACGGCCGCGCCCTGCAGGCCGCCGCACAGAAGGCGTGGGGCGGCAAGGCAGAGAACATCGCTGCCGGCCAGCGCGCCTTCGCCCATCGCGCCCGCATGAACGGGGCCGCCAGCCTCGGCAAGTGGACCGAGCAGATGGAGAAGGCGGCGTAAGGCCTGCGCCGCCGCGTCGCTACGCAGCCGGCGGCGCGTTCTCGTTCGCCGGCGGCGGCGAGCCCGGTCCGTCAGCGCCACCGTTCGGCTTGGGTGCGGCCTGGGCCACGCCGACCATGGCGGGGCGCAGGACACGGTCGGCGATGGTGTAGCCGGCCTGGAAGACCGCAACGATGGTGCCGGACGGAACGTCGTCGCGCGGCACCTGTGTCACGGCCTGGTGCAGGTGCGGGTTGAACGGCTCGTTGATGGGCTGCAGGCGCCTGATGCCGTGGCGGTCGAGCACGTTGAGCAGCTCGCGCTCCGTCATCGTCACGCCCTCCAGGAAGCTTTTGAGCGTTGCGTCCTGCTCCGCAGCGCCGGCCGGCACCGCGTCGATCGCGCGCTGGAAATTGTCGCCGACGCTGACGATATCGCGGGCGAGCTTGGTGATGGCGTACTTCGCCGCGTCCTCCTTCTCGCGCTCGGCGCGCTTGCGGATGTTGTCCATCTCGGCGTGCGCCCGCAGGACCTTGTCCTTGAGGTCGTCGATCTCGGACTGCTTGGCTCTCAGATCGTTGACCTCGGCCTGCAGCGCCGCAACCGCATCCTGCAGGCTCTTGCCGCCTTCGCCGGCATCCTGCGATGGCGACGGACTCTGAGACGCACTCTGAGACGCACCGGCGCCCTGCGCTGCCGCGTCCGGCGACTGAGCGTCATTCTTCTTGGCGTCGGAATCGTTGAGCGGTGTGTTGGCCATCGGCGAATTTCCGCGATTGAGGTTGCTGCCCGGGCGGACCCTCTTCGCCGATCCAAGCCTTGCGCCGATCGGATGCCAAACGGGTCGGTCCGGACCCAGTATCACGGGGCATATCGGCCAAGCCGGGCAAAAGTCAAGTCAGCACGCGACCGATGAGCCTGGCGGTGTAGTCCACCATGGGGATGATGCGTGCATAGTTGAGGCGCGTGGGGCCGATCACGCCGATCACGCCCACGATCTTGCGCCGCTCGTCCTTGAACGGCGCCACAACCAGCGAGGAGCCCGACAGCGAGAACAGCTTGTTCTCCGAGCCGATGAAGATGTGCACGCCCTCGCCGCGCTCGGCCAGCCCTAAGAGCTGCGCCAGCTCGCGCTTGCTCTCGAAGTCGTCGAACAGTTGACGGATGCGCTCCAGGCTTTCGAGGCCGTCCACGTCCTTGAGCAGGTTGGCCTGGCCGCGCACGATCAGGTTCTGCCTGCCGTCGAGCGCGCCCGACCAGGTGGCGAGACCGGCCTCGATCACCTTCTGGGTCAGCTCGTCCAGCTCCTGCTTGGCCTTGGCCTGCTCCTGCTCGATCCTGGCCTTGGCCTCGTTGAGGGTGAGCCCGGCGATGCGGGCGTTGAGATAGTTGGTGGCCTCGTGCAGGCTGGACGCCGGCAGCCCGGGCGGCAGCTGGATGACCCGGTTCTCCACCTCCTGGTCTTCTCCCACCAGGATGACGAGCGCCTTGCCCGGCTCCAGCGGCACGAACTCGATGTGCTTGAGCCGGCCCACCTGTGTGTCGGCCAGCACCATGCCGGCGCAGTGCGAAAGGCCGGAGATCATCTCGCCCGCCTTGGTGAGCACCTGCTCCAGGGCCTTCTCGCCCCTGGCACCGATCTGGGCCTCGATGGCGCGGCGCTCGTCCTCCACCAGGTCCCCGACCTCCAGCAGACCATCCACGAACAGCCGCAGCCCCGTCTCGGTGGGCAGCCGTCCCGCCGAGGTATGCGGCGCGTAGATCAGCCCTAAGCGCTCCAGGTCCGACATGACATTGCGGACCGAGGCGGGCGACAGCGTCATCGGCAGCTGCCGTGCCAGGTTGCGCGACCCGACGGGCTCGCCGGTGGCGAGATAGGTCTCCACGATCTCGCGGAAGACGGTGCGCGAGCGCTCGTTGAGGCGCTGCAGGTTGGAGAGGCTGGCTGCGGCGGGTTTGCCGAAGGGCTTGTCGGTGCTCATGGCGGCGCTGGTGCGGTCGTTCATGGGCGAATCTAGAGTGAGCTGCTCCGCCGCGTCAAACGCGCTGCGCCAGCCGCCGATCCGCGCGGCGCGTCACAGGTCCAGCTCGTTCTGCTCCTCCATGTCCTCGACCTCCGTGACCTTGAAGGCGCGTTCGATCAGCGGAATTCTCGGACGCTTACCGCCGAGAAGGTCCTCTATCGTGAAGAGCTGGATTTTCGGAACCTTGCCGGTCGGGCCATCGTAGAGTCCCGCCCCGGCGGCCTCCTTCACCATCGGCTGCGTGTGCTCTTCGAGACTGATGAAGACGCCGATCCTGGCTTTCTCGCGATCAACGACATTCGCAAGCTCGCGCACGCCCCTCACGCCGATGCCGCCGCCTTTGACCGAGACGATGGCCTTCTCCGTCGTCCTGGCTCCGGACCTGAAATAGATGTGCCCGTCGATGCCGCCGTCTGCGCCCTTCTTCTTGCTGTTCTGGGGCGCGGCGTTCACCAGCGAGACGGCCCACCATTGGAACTGATACTTGTCGCGGGCCGCCAGATCGCGGGCTCCGTCCAGGTCCTTCGGCGAGCCGTGAATCTCGAATTTGATGCCCGGGAAGGCATCGCGCAGGCGCTTCTCGATTACTGATATGGAAAGGTGGGTAATGTCGATGCCGATCCACTGACGCTTGAGCTTCTCTGCGGCGTGGACGGTGGTGCCGCAACCGCAGAACGGGTCGAGCACGACGTGGCCTTCATTCGAGGACGCAGAAAGGATGCGTTCGAGCAGGGCGAGCGGCTTTTGCGTCGGGTAGCCGAGGCGTTCCTGGGCCATCGAATTTATTGGTGGTATATCGGTCCACACGTTTCCAAGCGGCATGCCTTTCCGCTCGTCCAAATAGCGACGTTGCTGGATACGTCCGTCTTTAGATCTGGGAAACTCAAGCAAACCTAGTCGATCAAGCTCAACCATCCTTTCCATCGAGACCGCCCAGCCGTTCGGGTGAGGCTTGTAGCCCTTATAGTCGTACATGAGATTGGGCCGCGGTGTGGGCTGCGTAGGTCCGATAGTCGGTATGCCCGACCCTTCTCATCCTTGTGATAGTATTTGGAACGGATGTACTCCTCGTCATAAGGACCATACTGCATCCGAAAGTTGTAGTTATCCGATTTCGTATAGAAGAAAATTTTGTCCGCCACGTCGCCAAATCTATGGCGCGCATCGTTGTGAGCAGTAGTGCGCTTCCAAGAAATCTCGTTCCTGAAACCAACAACTCCGAATACTGCATCCATCATAACTTTGAGATAGTGACCCGCCATCGGGTCGCAGTGCAGGTAAATCGAGCCGGTCGGCTTCAGCACGCGATGCAGCTCCAGCATCCGCACCGAGATGTGCGTGATGTAGGCCATCACGTCGTTGTCGCGCAGGAATGACCGCAGTGCCCGCAGCATGTCGGCCGCTTGTGCGTTGCCCGACTGCATCACGTCATCGAAAGCGCGCTCGGCCGCGTCGTTCCAGTGCCAGGTGTCCTCGAACGCCTCGATCTGCGCCTGGCTCGCCTCACCCGAGGGCGCGCGAAACAAGATGTTGTAGGTGGCGTTCGAATTGAAGGGCGGATCCAGATAGATCAGGTCCACGCTCTCGTCGCGAATGCTCTCGCGCAGCACGTCGAGGTTGTCGCCGTAGTAGAGGTGATTCGCCATCCCCGCCCCCGTCCGCCCACGGCGTTCTAGCCACCGCATGAAAATCGGTCAAACCGTGCAGAAACTTATTGACCGTCGAGCACAAGCTTACTACGGATTGTAGGGCGTACGCGCTACGAATTGTCAGACGGGGCTGCACATATGGTCATCCGATCGTATCGGCAGGCGCTTCGGATCGCTCGCTCGGCGGGCGAGGACGCCGCCAATCGGCGCATGCGCAAAGCGGGTCGGCGGCGCTGGACCGCCGCCGATTACGACCACGCCGTCACCGTCATGCATCACGTGCTCGCCCAGCTCGGATACGATCTGGCCGCCGAGATGCGGCTGGCCGCTTGAGCACGGGGTCAGACCCCTTTCCCCTGCAGTCTCAGGGAAGAACGAGATGCCCGAGGAAAGGGGTCTGACCCCATTCTCCCGGTTTGGAGCATGGGGTCAGACCCGCAGGGTCTGACCCCGCTCAATGCTGCTTCAGCCGCGCCGCCATCTGCTTGACGCGGCGGCGCTGCACCGAGGAGGGGATGCGCAGGGCCTCGCGGTACTTGGCGACGGTGCGGCGGGCGATGTCGATGCCGTCGCGCTTGAGGTACTCGACGAGCTTGTCGTCGGATAGAACCGACTGCGGCGTCTCGGCCTCGATCAGCTGGCGGATGCGGTGCCGGACGGCCTCGGACGAGTGCGCCTCGCCGGCGCCGTCGGCGGCGGAGATGGCGGAGGTGAAGAAATACTTGAGCTCGAAGATGCCGCGCGGGGTCGACATGTACTTGTTGGAGGTGACGCGGCTCACCGTCGACTCGTGCATGCCGATGGCGTCCGCCACCGTGCGCAGGTTGAGCGGCTTCAGGTGCTCGACGCCGTGGGTGAGGAACCCCTCCTGCTGGCGCACGATCTCCTCGGCCACGCGCAGGATGGTGCGGGCGCGCTGGTCCAGGCTCTTCACCAGCCAGTTGGCGTTCTGCAGGCAGTCGTGCAGGTAGCCCTTGTCCTGCTCGGAGCGCGCGGTCTTGGCGACGGTGGCGTAGTAGCTGCGGTTGACCAGCACGCGCGGCAGCGTATCGCTGTTCAGCTCCACCAGCCAGCCGCCGCCGGGGGTGGGCCGGACCAGAACGTCGGGCAGGATCGGCTGGATCTGGATGGACCCGAATTTGAGGCCGGGCTTGGGATTGAGCCGCTTGATCTCGGCCACCATCTCGACCAGCTCGTCGTTGTCCACACCCACCGCACGCCGCAGCGCGCCGAGGTTGTGGCTGCCGAGGAGCGCCAGGTTGTCGAGCAGCCTCGCGATCTGCGGATCGTAGCGGTTGGCGTCCTTGAGCTGCAGCGCCAGGCATTCTGCCAGGTCGCGGGCGAGCACGCCGGGCGGGTCGAAGCCCTGCAGCTTGGCCAGGACCTTATCCACCAGCGCCTGCGGCGCCCCGAGCCGGGCGGCCACGTCGTCCAGGCTGCCCGGCAGGTAGCCCGATTCATCCACCATATGAATGAGATGCGCCCCGACCAGCCGCTCGGCCGGGTCCGTCACCATCAGGTGCAGCTGCTCGGTGAGGTGGTCGGCGAGTGAGCGGGTGGCGGCGACGAACTCCTCCAGGTTGGGTCGGTCCGAGCCGTCGCCGTTGTGGGTGGAAGGCCGCACCGATGCCCAGCCGCCGCGGTCGCCCCCCCGGTCGCCCCTGTCGCCCAAGTGCTCCCGATTGGGCGCGCTGCTCTCGGAGTTGCGGGCGCCGGGCTTGTCGGCGTTCGCCTCGCCCGGCTTGTGGCGCGCCTTGTCCTCGGCCTGGGGGGCTTCGCGGGCGATCTCGTCCCGCTCCAGGAGCGGGTTGCGCTCCAGCTCGGTCTCCACGAACACGCCGAGCTCGAGATTGGACAGCTGCAGGAGACGGATCGCCTGTTGCAGCTGGGGTGTCATCACCAGCTGCTGACTCTGCCGCAATTCCAACTTCGGCGATAGCACCATGGCGCCAATGGTTGCCACGATGCATCACGCGGTCAAGACATAACGACGCCGCATTCAGCCGAAGGTCTTGCCCAGATAGACCTGCCGGACCATCTCGTTGTTGATGATTTCCTGGGGGGTTCCGTGGATTAGCACCTGGCCGTCGTAAATGATGTAAGCCCGGTTGACCATGCTCAGGGTCTCGCGGACGTTGTGGTCCGTAATCACCACGCCAATGCCGCGCTGGGTCAGGTGGCGAACGGTGTTCTGGATTTCCTCCACCGCCCGCGGATCGATGCCGGCGAAAGGCTCGTCCAGCAGCATGAACGAGGGGCCGGTGGCCAGCGCCCTGGCGATCTCGCAGCGCCGCCGCTCGCCACCCGACAGGGCGATGGAGGGGGCCTTGCGCTTGTGGGCGATGCCGAACTCCTCCAGGAGACTGTCGAGCTGCTCCTTGCGGCGCTTGCGGTTGGGCTCAACCATCTCGAGCACGCTCATGATGTTCTGCTCGGTCGTGAGCCCGCGAAAAATCGATTGCTCCTGAGGGAGATAGCCAATGCCGAGGCGGGCGCGGCGGTACATGGGCAGGCGGGTCACATCGCGCCCGTCGAGCATGACGCGGCCGGCGTCGGCGGCCACCAGCCCGGTGATCATGTAGAACAGGGTGGTCTTGCCGGCGCCGTTGGGGCCGAGGATGCCCACCGCCTCGCCGCGCTGGGCCGCCAGCGAGATGCCCCGCACGACCATCTGGGCGCGGTAGCTTTTGCGCACGTCGTGCACGCTGAGCCAGCCCTCGGCCGAGGGCAGCGCCTCCGGGCCGTGGTCGGGCGCGGGACGGCCGTTCGGGCGAGGGGGGCGTGGGATGAGCCTCGGCGCGGCCTTGTCGGCGCTGCGGCGGGCGGCGAAGAGCCTCATGAAGGTTTCCTGGGGGGTGTCCTAGGGGCGTCCTGGTGCGCGGCCGAAGCGTCTTGTTGCAGCGCGAATATCGCAAAACGGCGCGTTGGCAAAGCCGTCACGGCACATTGGCTGCCGGCGCCTTCTTCTTCACGACCTCCAAGGCCCGGTCCTTGACCTGCTTGGGGTGCAGCAGGATGCAGGTCCGCCCGGGGGGGCAGGCCTCCATCTTCTCCTGCGGAGTGGGCGCCGGGGTCGAGGAGGAGTCGGATGACGCTGCCGGCGGGGGGGGCGGCCTCGGCGGCATTGCCACCTGGGCGGCCTCGACCTGGGAGATGCCGGTCGTCAGGTCCACCCTGAGGCGCTCGCCCCGCACCACGTCGGGCTTGAGCGGGTCGTCGGTGGCCTTTGTCACCGTCACCCCGCCTCCCAGCAGCGCGGTATTGGCCTTGACGTTGAAGTCCGCCCACTCCGCCGTGGCGCTCTGCGTGTCCTTGGAGTCCAGGATGACCTTGCGCCGGGCCTCCAGACGCACGATCTCGCCCTTCTCCTGCCCCTTGGCCTTCGCGCCGGCGTCGTCGGCCGGATTGGCCGGACCGCCCGGGCCCATGCCGGTCTGGCCCGAGTAGAAGGCTGTCAGCTCGGAGGTACGCATCACCAGATCGCCCTGGTGCGCCCTCACGTCGCCCTCGAATACCGCCTTGTTGCTGGCGTCCAGCACCTCCAGGGTGGCTGCCTCGACGTTCATCGGCGCGTTCCGGTCGCCCTTGAACGAGCCGAGCAGGGCGCCCTGCACCTCCTCCACGCCCGGCGGCTTCTTGGCCGTCCGCGGCTGGACCGGGGCGTTGGGGTGGAACGTCGCCGCAATGCGGCCGTTGCCGGGCGTATCCAGCCGGGTCTTGCCCGCCTTGCGCTCGATCACCAGCCGGCCACCCTTCAGCACGTTCTTCTCCTGGGTGGCGACCACGTTGCCGGCGAACAGCGCGGTATCGGCGGTGACATCGAAGTCGGCGAGGTCGCTGACGATGCGTCGGTCGGTGCCGGCCGTGACCTCGACGCCGTTACGTGCCCACAGGAACGTTACGCGTGCGCCGTCGCTACCGGCCCCCTTGGCGGGCGTCGCGTCCGCCGCCGACGCAAGCCCCGAGGCGGCCTTGCCCTCGTACTTGACCATCAGGTACGGCGCCTGCAGCATGGTCTCGCCCTGCACCGCAACCACCTTGCCTCGGAAGTGGGCGGTCTTGGCCGCATCGTCCACGTCGAGCTCCTCGGAGCGGATATCGACCGGCTGGCGCGCGTCGCGACCGGCCGCCAGGCCCTGCCCCTGCTGAGGCAGCAGGCGCACCGTCACGTTGCCACGGAACTGCACCAACTTCGACTTGTTGAGCATGGTCATGGCCGCAGCCTGCACCGACCCCGTCGGCATGGTGGCGCTGACCGGCTCCGTGGTGACCACCTTGCCTTCCTTGGAATAGAACATCGCCCGCGACATGCGGGCCATCATGCCGTTCGTGCCGTCGATCTCGATGCCGTCGAACAGCTCCAGCTCGCCCTTCTTGTTCTCCAGCAGCCCGTGCTTGGCCTTCAGCTTGGTGACCGTGCCGTTGTTCTGCGTCAGGTCGCCGCTGACATCGATCAGCTTGATGGGGGCGTTCTGGTTGAAGGCCACCACCGCGCGCTTGGCCCGCACCTCATAGCGGCCCTCCTTGGTCACGTCGAAATAGCTCGGGT
>Ga0070694_100000072_pt1 | contig 48206 bp, 52 predicted proteins | sample KBSK1251metaG_FD_65470 | JGI IMG/M metagenome (GOLD analysis project Ga0070694, IMG submission 65470) | Corn, switchgrass and miscanthus rhizosphere microbial communities from Kellogg Biological Station, Michigan, USA - KBS K1-25-1 metaG | ecosystem: Host-associated > Plants > Roots >...
GATGCAGTCGCCCAGCGGATGATCGACCTCGGTCTGCAGAACATCCAGCGCGGGCTGTGCGGCGGGCTCAACGGCTGCGCGCCGGCGACGCCCGAGGAGTTCCAGCTTCCCCCCATCACGCTGGGGCAGGCGCGCGTCGCCATCCTCGCCGGCACTCAGTCCGCCGTCGCCCGCTGGTGCGGCCTCGACGCCGACCGCAGGAGCATCGCGCCGACCATGCGTCTCGTCCGGCAGAAGTTCAGGCTCGACGAGCGCCAGGTGGCGCTCATCGCCATCATCCACGGCATCCAGCAGAGCATGGTGTCCGACCAGCTGAAGTCGAGAGGCGAGTGCGACGCGGTCACCCGCAGCAGGCTCGACGCCGAGTTGCCGAAGGGGTGAGGTCCAGGGCTGAGCCCGAGACGTTGAACGCGAGAGCCAAGGAGGGCCAAATGGCCAAATCCGTCGCCTATCTGAATCCGCCGAGCTCGACTCCGCCGGCCGGCATGTACAGCCACGTAGCGCGCATGGCGGCCGGCGAGCTGGCCTTCATCGCCGGCCAGGTGGCGGTGGACAGATCGGGCGCGTCGGTGGGCGTGGGCGACGTGGCCGCCCAGGTGAACCAGGTATTCGCCAACATCGGCGACATTCTCAAAGACCTCGGCGCCGACTTCGAGCAGGTTGTGCAGCTCACCACCTACCTGACGGGCGCCGACAGCATCCCGGCCTTCATGTCCGCGCGTTCTGTCCTGTTCCCGAAGCTGTTCCCCGGCGGCAAGTATCCGCCCAACACGCTGCTGGTCATCGACCGGCTGGTGAAGCCTGAGTTCCTGGTCGAGGTCGCCGCCATCGCCCGCCTGCCGGGGTGAGATGCTCGCAGGGAGAGCGGGCGCATGGGCGCAATGCCGTTTCCCAGCATTGTCAGTCGTAGGGTGCAATACGGCGTTAGCCCGTATTGCACCGATTCCGCTCCTGCGGTGGTGTCCGCCATCGGTGCAATGCGCTTCGCTTATTGCACCCTACAGGTGCTTCCTCAGCCCCTGGGCTGGGGGACGATGCGGATGTAGGGCTTGGGGGCCTTCCAACCGTCCGGGTATTGCTTCCTGGCGTCCTCGTCGGAGACCGAGCCGGCGATGATCACGTCCTCGCCCTGCTGCCAGTTCACCGGGGTGGCCACCTTGTGCCGGGCGGTGAGCTGCAGCGAGTCGATCACCCGCATCACCTCGTCGAAGTTGCGACCCGTCGTCATGGGGTAGACCAGGATCAGCTTGATCTTCTTGTCCGGGCCGATGACGAACACGTTGCGCACCGTCTGGTTGTCGGCGGGCGTGCGCCTGGTGGGATCGCCCGAGACGCTGGCCGGCAGCATGCCGTAGAGCTTCGCCACGTTGTAGTCGGTGTCGCCGATGATCGGGTAGTTGGGCGCATAGCCCTGGGTCTCCTCGATATCGGCGGCCCAGCCGGCGTGCCGGTCGAGCGGATCGACCGACAGGCCGATGATCTTGACCCCGCGCTGCTCGAACTCCGGCTTGATCTTGGCCATGTAGCCAAGCTCGGTGGTGCACACCGGCGTGAAGTCCTTGGGATGCGAGAAGAGCACGGTCCAGGAATTTCCGATCCAGTCGTGGAAGCGGATCTTGCCTTCCGTGGTCTCAGCCTCGAAGTCGGGAGCGGTGTCGTTGATGGAAAGGGTCATGTCGCACCTCCAGCTTGGCCCGGTCCGCCGCGTCGCCGGCAGCCCTCTCGCGGGCTGCTGCAACCGACGATCAAAAGCAGAGTTGTGCGGCGGGCCGAACCAACATTTTCTGCTAAGCTTAGCAAGCATGCCAGCCGCACCGGCGCGCCGAGACCGATACGACACCGTTCCAGGGCGCTCCGGGAACCGCATTGGAGCCTGGGTGCCGCCACGGTCTGCGCTACCCGCGCCGGGCGGAGGATCTCGCTCCGGTATGATACCATGAAATGAGTCTCCTGCTCCACCGCAACCGGCAGCGGAGAGCCGATTGATGCGCCACACCGATACGGCCCCGTTCGCGGAGAGCGGCGCCTCGCCGCCGGGGCCGCCGCGCGACGAGATCGCCGCCTGGCATCTGCTGGACGAGTCGGGGCTGGTGGACCGCCTGACGGAGCGGGCCATCTTCACGGCCGACGAGCGCGCCCGCATGGGCCGGCTGGCGGCTCAGCTCGTGCGCGGTGCCCGCGCCAACCGCCACCAGCACGGCGGCATCGACGCCTTCATGGCCGAATACGGGCTCTCCTCGGACGAGGGCGTCATCCTCATGTGCCTGGCCGAGGCGCTGCTGCGCATCCCCGACAAGGACACGGTGGACGCGCTGATCGCCGAGAAGATCGGCAGCGGGCAGTGGCTGAGGCATTTTGGGCGCTCGGACAGCCTGCTCGTCAACGCCTCGACCTTCGGCCTGATGATCACCGGCGGCGTGGTGCGGCTGGGCCAGGACAAGGGCTCCGGCCCTGCGGCCGTGCTGAGACGGGTGGTGGGCCGGTCGGGCGAGCCGGTGATCCGGCAGGCGCTGCGCCAGGCGATGCGCATCCTGGGCGACAGCTTCGTGCTGGGCCAGACCATCGAGCGGGCGCTGGCGCGCGCGGCACCGCTGGAGGCCAGGGGTTTCCGCTTCTCCTACGACATGCTGGGCGAGCGGGCGCGGACGGATGCGGACGCCGACAAGTACTTCGATCGCTACATGGCCGCTGCCGAGGCCGTGGGCCGGGCGCACCCTGCCGGCCGCGGCACCCTGCGGGCGCAGGAGCTGCTGGCGCGCCCCGGCCTTTCGGTCAAGCTCTCCGCCCTGCACCCGCGCTTCGATCCCGGCAAGGAGGAGCGGCTTCTGCGCGAGCTCAAGCCGCGCCTTGTCGAGCTGGCCGCGGCGGCACGGCGCAACGGCCTGATGCTCACCATCGACGCCGAGGAGCAGGAGCGCCTCGATCCCACGCTCACGCTGTTCGCCGCCGCGTTCGCCGATCCGGCGCTCAAGGACTGGCCGGGGCTCGGCATCGTCGTGCAGGCCTACGGCAAGCGGGCGATCCCAGTGCTGCGCTGGCTGCGCCGCCTCGCCCAGGCGGAGGGCAGGCCGATCCCCGTGCGGCTGGTGAAGGGCGCCTACTGGGACAGCGAGATCAAGTGGGCACAGGAGCGCGGCCTCGCCGACTACCCCGTGCTGACGCGCAAGGTGCACACGGACCTGTCGTGGCTCGCGTGCATGCGGCTGCTCCTCTCCGATCCGGCTGCGTTCGTGCCGCAGTTTGCGACCCACAACGCCCTGTCCATCGCCGCCGTCAGCGTGGTCGCTCCATCGACCAAGGCCTACGAGCTTCAGCGGCTGCACGGCATGGGCGAGGCGGTCTACGAGGAGGTGGCCGGCGAGGGCGGGCTCGGCGCCGCCTGCCGCATCTATGCGCCGGTGGGGCCGCACGAGGACCTGGTGGCGTATCTGGTGCGGCGGCTGCTGGAGAACGGAGCCAACACCTCGTTCGTCCACCGCCTTGCCGACGCTGCGGCGCCCATCGAGGAGATCGTGCGCGATCCGCTTGCGGTGGTGGAGACGGAGCGGCAGGGCCGCAGCGCGGTGTCGCGGCTGCCGCGCCCGCCGGAGATCTTCCTGCCCGAAAGGATGAACAGCCGCGGCATGGCGTTGGACCAGCCGGCCGTGCGCCGGTCGCTCCTGCCCGATATTGCAGCGGAGCTCCAGGGGACGTTCGCCGCCGCGCCCATCGTGGACGGGAAGGCCCTGGCCGGGGATGACCCAGGACAGAGCGTGCTGTGCCCGCACGACCGGCGTCAGCGCATCGGCACGGTGCGGGCGGCCGACGCCGCGGTCATCGAGCAGGCCATCACGGGCGCGCAGAAGGCGGCACACGCCTGGGACTGCCTTGGCGGGCCGGCCCGTGCTGCGATCCTGGAAAGGGCCGCCGAGCTCTACGAGCGCGACCGGGTGCGGCTGATGGCGGTGATCGTGCGCGAGGCCGGCAAGACGCTCGACAACGCGCTCGGCGACGTGCGCGAGGCCATCGACTTCCTGCGCTACTACGCGGGGGAGGCCCGCCGGCTGTTCTCCGGTCCCGTGTCGCTTCGCGGACCGACCGGTGAGACCAATGTCCTGGAGTTGCGCGGCCGCGGTCCGTTCGCCTGCATCTCGCCGTGGAACTTCCCCCTCGCCATCTTTACCGGCCAGGTGGCGGTGGCGCTGGCGGCCGGCAATCCGGTGCTGGCGAAGCCGGCCGAGCAGACCCCGATCGTCGCCTTCCTGGCCGCCCGGCTCCTCAACGAGGCGGGCCTGCCGCCCGGTGTGCTGCAGCTCCTGCCCGGTGACGGAGCGGTCGGCTCCGTCCTGGTCAAGGACCCGCGCGTGGCGGGTGTGGCCTTCACGGGCTCCAACGCCACCGGTTGGGCCATCCAGAGCGCTCTGGCCGGGCGGCGCGGTGCCATGGTGCCGCTGATCGCCGAGACCGGCGGGCTCAACGCCATGATCGCCGATTCCAGCGCACTGCCCGAGCAGGCGATCCGCGACGTGGTGCGCTCCGCCTTCGACTCCGCGGGCCAGCGCTGCTCGGCGGCGCGGCTGTTCTTCGTGCAGGAGGATGCCGCCAAGCTGATCGTCGACATGCTGGTCGGGGCGGTGGAGGCGCTCGATATCGGCGATCCGCTCGATTACGCCACCGACATCGGGCCGGTCATCGACGAGGATGCGGCAGAGCGGCTCGACGCCCATAAGCTGCGCATGCAGAAGGCGGCGCGGCAGCTTGTGGACCTGGCCCTGCCGCTCGACTGCGAGACCGGCACATACGTGACGCCGGCCGTATTCGAGATCGCCGACGCCGGCCTCCTCAAGGAGGAGGTGTTCGGCCCCATCCTGCACGTGGTCCGCTTCCAGGCCGGCCATCTCGACAAGGTGGTCGCGGCGATCAACGCCAGCGGCTACGGCCTCACCTTGGGCGTGCACAGTCGGATCGCGGCGGTGGCGGACTACGTGGCCGAGCACGCGCGGGTCGGCAACCTCTACGTCAACCGCAACCAGATCGGCGCCGTGGTGGGCGTGCAGCCGTTCGGCGGCGAGGGCCTCTCGGGCAGCGGGCCCAAGGCCGGCGGTCCGAGCTATCTGGCCCGCTTTGCCACCGAGCGGGTGCGCACCACCGACATTACCGCCACCGGCGGCAACGTGGCGCTGCTCGGTCTCGGCGAGGAAAGCTGAGCCCTCTCGCGGGCCGCCGCAGTGAGATCCCCAAAGGGCTGGGCTGTGCCAAGGGCGGGCCGGCGCTCAAGCCTCCGCTGCCGAATTTGGGCCTAAACTTGCATGTACGCCCTTTATGTTTAGCACTCTGACGTGGGCGCGTCCGTGGGGGGCTGTGCCTGGTGTAGGAGGAGGGGGTCCCTGGTGTTCTGGCGCCGTATCGGCGGCTTGGCTGCGATGGCTTGCCTGTGCGCGGCCCTCGACAGCCCGCCGGCCATTTCCGCTCAATCTGCCCAAAGTATAGCCAAGCAGCGCGACGGCTCGGTCCTGATTGCGGGACGCTCCCTGCGCTGCGGCAAGATGCGCAACGTGATCGATCCGGGCCTGCCAAACCTCGGCCTGGCTGCGCCTGGCGTGGTCGTGTTCAACCCGCGCCAGCTCAACCGTTGGCCCGATACGGTACGGCTGTTCGTGTTCCATCACGAGTGCGGCCACCACCACGTCGGCGGCGACGAATTGGGGGCCGACTGCTGGGCCGTGAAGGAGGGCGTGCGCGACGGCTGGCTCACCCGCGAGGGCCTGGGCCAGGTGTGCCGCTCGTTCGGTGGCGGGCCTGCCACATCGACCCACCCGTCGGGCGCCAGGCGCTGTGCCAGCCTCGACCGCTGCTTCGCCACGGCCATGGCGGCCAAGGAGAAGGCGGCCCAGAAGACCATCGAAGCGCAGGCTGCGCCGGCAGCCACGCCCGGCCCCGATGCGCCCAAGCTGATCGAGGGGCCGGTCTTGAAGCGCAGCGGCATGAACCCGATGCCAAAGTAGGGTGCGACTTGGTGTCAGACCCCTCCGGGTCTGACACCGTTGCGCAAACGGTGTTGAAAACACCGAGGCCAATCAAGGGCGTAGTAGCTATGGTGCCTGACCCGGAGGGTCAGACACCGACCGACCCTACCGGCCGACGAACCTTGGCTTGCGGCGCTGGTTCACGGCGTCGACGCCTTCCTTGAAGTCCTCTGTCCGTCGCAGCCGGGTCTGCTTCTCCAGCTCGATGTCGGTGGCCGCGCGTACGCGCTCGGCCAGCCCGGCGCGCAGCGTGGCGCGCGTCTCCAGGACGCCGAGCGGGGCGTTCTCGGCGATCTCGGCGGCGAGCTTCCGGGCGGCGGCCCGCACCTCGGCCTGCGGCACCAGCACGTCGGCAAGGCCCATCCGGCAGGCCTCTTCGCCGGGGATGCGGCGGCTGGTGTAGAACATCATCGCCGCCTTGGAGGGGCCGATCAGCGCGGGCAGCGTGTGGGTGAGGCCGAAGCCCGGATGGAAGCCCAGCCGCGTGAAGTTGGCGCAGAACCTGGCCTCCGGGCAGGTGACGCGCAGGTCCGGTACCAGGGCGAGCCCCAGCCCGCCGCCCACCGCAGGGCCGTGGATGGCACCCACCATCGGCTTGGCGGTGCGGAACAGGCGCACGGCCTCGAGGTAGAGGTGCCCGGCCTGGCCGGCCTCGGATTTCCGCACCAGCACGTCCTGCACGTCGGTGCCGTCGCCGAGCTTGGCGCCGGCGCAGAAGGCGGTGCCTTGCGCCGCCAGCACGATGGCGCGGCAGGCCTTGTCCTGGTCCAGCGCCTCGCAGGCGTCGGCGAGCTGGCGGATCAGGTCGATGTCGAAGAAGTTGTGCGGGGGACGGCGGATCTCGATGGTCGCCACCATGCTGGCGTCGAGATCGACGCCGATGTCCTTGAACGTGCTCATGCGTCTCGGGGTCAGACCCCTTTCCTCCAACGATGCGGTTCCTTCTGTGACCGAGATGAAAGGGGTCTGACCCCTACAACTCGATCGTCATGAAAACACTGTTCGGGTCGAGGCGATAGTCGCCGAACGGGGCGCATTCCACAAATCCGAAGCGCGCATAGAGGGCCCGGGCGGACGCGAACGCGGCCATCGAGCCGGTCTCCAGGCTGAGCCGCCGATAGCTGCGGGAGCGGGCCTCTCCGACCATGTGCCGAAGCAGCGCGAGCCCTACGCCGCGGCCCCGGTGGCGTGCGGCGGTGTGCATCGACTTGACCTCGCCGTGGGTCGGATCGAGCTCCTTCAATGCGGAGCAGCCCAGCAGGCTGGCGCCATCCCAGGCGCTCCAGAATGTGATGCCGGGCGCCCGCAGGGCGTCCAGGTCCAGGACATGCGTGCTCTCCGGCGGCGACGACGCGCGGCAGAACGCGACGTGGGTCGCCAGCAGCGCGGCAATCTCGGGGCCGCGGAGGTCATCAACCCGAATGTGCACGGGGTCAGACCCCTTTCCTCTGGCGTCTTGTTTTGTCTTGGCCGTGGTTGAAAGGGGTCTGACCCGGTCGCGTCACCGCAAGCCCAGCCCGCGGGCGATGATGCCACGCAGAATTTCCGTGGTGCCGCCCTGGATAGTGAGCTTCGGTGCGATCAGCGTGGCGTAGGCCAACTGCTCCTCGAAGGTGGCCCGGTTGGCGGCGCCGTCCGCTGCGAATGCCGCGAGGTCGCGCGCCCTGTGGGGCAGCCTCTGCTCCCAGATGGTGCCCACGTCCTTGACGATGGCGGCCTCCACTACCGGCTCCTTGCCCGCGGCCAGCATGCCGGCCACGGAGACTGACATGCGGCGGAGCGCGTGCAACTCGGCCACCAGCCGGCCCACGCCCTCGGCGCCGCGGGTGTCGGGCTTGTCGCCCAACACGCGCACCAGCTCGGCCAGCACGTAGTAGGTCTCCAGGAAGCGCTCCGGGCCGCTGCGCTCGTAGGCCAGCTCGCTGGTGGCCTGCTTCCAGGCGCCGTCCACCTCGCCCAGCACGTGGTCGTCGGGCATGAAGGCGTCCGTGAACACCACCTCGTTGAAGTCGTGCTGGCCGGCCATGTGCCAGATCGGGTTCACCGTGATGCCAGGCGTCTTCATGTCCACCACGAACTGGGTGAGGCCGTGCCGGCGGTTCTCCTTGGTCGGGGCCGAGGTGCGGAACAGGCCGATCATGTAGTCGGCGTGGTGGGCGTTGCTGGTCCACACCTTGGTGCCGTTGATCAGCCAGCCGCCGTCGGCCCTGGTAGCCCTGGTCTGGGCGGCGAACAGATCGGACCCGGAGTTGGGCTCGCTCATGCCGATGGCAAAGCACACCTCGCCCCGGCAGATGCGTGGCAGGATGCCGGCCTTCACTCGCTCGCTGGCGTACCTGAGGATGACGGGGCCACTCTGCCGGTCGGCTACGAAGTGCAGCCGCACCGGCGCATTGGCGACGCGGAACTCCTCGGTGACGACGTAGCGCTCCAGGAAGCTGCGCTCGTGCCCGCCGTATTGCTTCGGCCAGGTCATGCCGATCCAGCCGCGTGCCCCCACCTTGCGGCTGAACTCCGCGCTGAAGTTGCCGTCGATGGCGCCGCCGTGGGGACTGAAGGTGCCGGCCTCGATCTCCTCGGCCAGGAACGCCCGCACCTCGGCCCGCAGGGCGGCGCACTCGGGCGGGAGGCGGATGGGATCGAAGGTGAGCTCGGTGTTCATGAGGCCCCCTACCGCGCCGCCAGCATCGGCCAGAGCGCATCTGCACCTTTGGCTGCCACCAGCTGCCCAAGCTTGACCGCCCAGACGCTCTCGCTGCCGAAGTCGTCGCGCCAGGCCCACAGCCGGCGGGTGTAGCGGTGCAGCACGTGCTCCTGGGTGAAGCCGATGGCGCCCAGCACCTGGTGGGCGATGGCTGCCCCCTCCCCCGCCGCCTCGCCCACGCGGATCTTGGCGGAGGCCGCTTCGAGGAAGACAGCTTCTTCAAAGCTTGCGCCGACCGGATTCCCCTCCCCCTTGTGGGGAGGGGTCAGGGGTGGGGGTAACCCCTCACTTCGATGTTCTGGAATACCCCCCACCCTGTCCCTCCCCCACAAGGGGGGAGGGGACCCTGCGGCGCCCGGCTCGCCAAAAGCGAAAACCGGAGAGGCGGCGATGGCATCGGCGGCCGAGCCCGCGGCGGCGATGGCGGCGGCTGCCTCGCCGGCGAGGCGGGCGAGGCTCTGCTGCACGGCCTGGAACTTGCCGATGGGGCGGCCGAAGGCGACGCGCTCGTTGGCGTAGGCGACGGAGAGGTCAAGGATTGCCTCCAGCGCACCCGCCATCTGCATGGCGCGCCCCGCCGCCCCCATCAGCAGGACCGCGCCGGCGTCGAGGCCGGATGGTGCATCCTCGACGGCCACCGGGCGCACACCATCGAAATGCACAGGGTTGAGCGCGTCGCCGGCGAGGCTTGTGCCGTCGGCGATCTGCACGGCGCCGGCCTCGACCAGAGCGACCACGCCGCCACCGGCCTCGCGCTCAGCGAGCACGGCCAGATGCCCGGTCGCCTTCGCCAGCGGCACGGCGCGCAGGCGCCCGCTCAGCGTTCCATTGTCGGCCAGGACGACCTTGTCGCCATCCCGCACCGGTCCGCACGTCATCGGCCCTTTCGGCGCGGAGACGCCGACCTGCGCCAGCATCCACCCGGCCAGCAGCGTCTCGGCGATGGGCAGGGGAACCGCGGCGCGGCCCGCCTCGCGCAGCACGGCGAAGCCGTCGGCCAGCCCGGCGCCGCTGCCGCCGAGCGCCTCCGGCACCCAGGCGAGCGGCAGCCCGGCCTCCTCCAGCGCGCTCCAGGCCGGCGCCACCCAGCTATCGTCCGCTGCGCGGTTCAGCGTCTGCGGGTCGCACACATCGCGGAAGATGCGCCGTGCCGTCTCGGCGACGAGACTGTCGTTGGCCATCGGATGGTTCCCGCCCCCGGTCTGTTCGTTATCCCGCCGTCATGAGGCCCACGACGGCGGCCGTCATCAGCGTTGCCAATGTGCCCGACACCATGGTCCGGGCGCCGAGGCTGGCGATCTCGGCACGGCGCTGCGGCACCATGGCGGCGATGCCGCCCACCATGATGCCAAGGCTGCCGAAATTGGCAAATCCGCACAGCGCATAGGTGAGGATCAGCCGCGAGCGCCCCGACAGGGCGCCGGATGGGAGCCCGGCAAGCTCAAGATAGGCGAGGAACTCGTTGAGCACGGTCTTGACGCCCAGGAGCGCGCCGGCCTCAGCGCATTCCGCCCAGGGGATGCCCGCGAGCCAGGCCAGCGGCGCGAACGCCCAGCCCAGCACCTGCTGGAAAGTGAGCTGCAGCCCGAAGGGCGCGGTCAGCAGCCCAAGCAGCTGGTTGGCCAGCGCCACGAGCGCCACCGCCACGATCAGCATGGCCGTGACGTTGGCGAGCAGCACCACGCCCTCCCAGGTGCCCTGGGCGATGGCGTCCATGCTGGAGCGCGGCGGGTCGTCGATGACGATCTTGTCGCCTTCGGGATCGGCGGAGGAAGCGGATGCTGGGTGCTCGGCCGGGACTTGGGCCGGATCTTGAGCCGGGTCGTGCGGCACCATCAGCTCCGAGAGCAGGAGGGCGGCCGGCACGCTGATGACGGAGGCTACGATCAGATGCCCCGCCGCCCCCGGCAGCACCGGCTGCAGGATGCCGGCGTAGACGGCCAGCACCGTGCCCGCCACTCCGGCCATGCCCACCGTCATGGTGGCGAACAGGCCGGCACGGCTCATGGCCGCCAGATAGGGCCGCACCAGCAGCGGGGCCTCCACCATGCCGACGAAGATGTTGGCCGCCGCCGAGGTGCCGACCGGGCCGCTGACGCCCATCGTCCGCCGCAGCACCCAGCCGACGGCGTGCACCACCCGCTGCAGGATGCCCCAGTGGTAGAGCACCTTGGTGAGAGCGCTGATCACCAGGATCAGCGGCAGGGCGTGGAAGGCCAGGATGAAGCTGTTCTGCGGGTTGACGCTCTGAAACGGCGCGGGCGCTCCGGCCAGGTAGCCGAAGACGAGTTGCACGCCGGCCGCGGTCGCCGCCTGCAGCGCGGTGACGAGCCCCGCCGCGAGATCGAAGGCGCCGCGCACCGCCGGCACATTCAGCATGATGCCGGCGATGACGGCCTGCAGCCCGACCCCCGCGAGGATGAGCCGCGCCATCCGTGCCGGCCCGATGGCGCCCCGCCGCTCGGAGAGCGCCCAGGCGATCAGCGGGATGGCCACGAGCCCGACGAGGCTCTGCGCCTGCAGTGTCATAGGTGCATCTCCCTCTCCCCGTGAATCGCCAACACCGCCACGCGCTCTGACAGTGCGGAGAGAGGGGCAGAGGCACATTCCGATGTTCGTGTTTGCGGCTGCCCCTCGCCCTGGCCCTCTCCCCGCAAGCGGGGAGAGGGATACTGCGGCGCTTGATTTGTAGGCGAGGGCAGCGGGGCCAGGCAACCGCTTCGAGGCGTGGACCGCCAGGGGCCGGCCGCGGGCAGGACTTGACGATCCATCGCCGTACATTTATATAAACAAATAGAAATATAACCGTGTGGGCACGCTCGATGCAGGCAGATCAGATCGACAGGGCGTTTGCGGCGCTTGCCGACCCGACGCGGCGGGGCATCCTGGCGCGGCTCTCCCAGGGCGAGGCGACGGTCAACGAGCTGGCGGCGCCGTTCGACCTGACCCAGCCCGCCATCTCCAAGCACATCAAGGTGCTGGAGCGGGCCGGCCTGATCTCGCGGGGGCGCGTGGCCCAGACGCGGCCGTGCCGCCTGGAAACGGCGCCGCTGCAAGGGCTGGCGGAGTGGATCGAAGCCTACCGCCACCTCTGGGAGGACAGCTTCGAGCGCCTCGACGCTCACCTCAAATCGACTCAAGCAGCGAAACGGAAAGGACGGAAAGATGCCCGCAAATAAGCGCGCGACGGCGGCGGACGCGGCCTTCGTCATCACCCGCGTCTTCGACGCTCCGCTCTCGCTGACCTGGAAGGCGTGGACCGAGGCCGACCAGCTCAAGGCCTGGTGGGGGCCGAAAGGCTGCACCATCGAGGTCGCCAGCCTGGAGCTCCGGCCCGGCGGGTTCTTCCACTTCAACATGCGGTTTGCGAACGGCCAGGAGTGGTGGGGGCGCTTCCTTTATCGCGAGATCGCGCCGCGGCAACGCATCGTGTGGCTCAACTCGTTCTCGAACCCCGGCTGCGGCATCACCCGCGCACCGTTCGCCATGGCCATCCCGCTCGAGATCCTCAACGACGTGACCTTCGCCGAGCGCAGCTGCAAGACCACGGTGAGCCTGCGCGCCACCCCGCATGGCGCCACGGACGAGGAGATCGCCACGTTCAAGAGCATGCACGGCAGCCTGGAGCAGGGCTATGGCAGCACCTTGGACCAGCTGGCGCAGGTCTTGGCTCAGGTCTCGGCCAAGGTCTCGGGGTGAGATTGCCGGAAAGGGCTGAGCCGCCATCATCCCGGCTGGAGGGACGCGAGCCGAAGCGACGGGCCCTCCAGTCCGGGATCGGTGCGCAGGCGTGGTGCGGTGCGGCGAGGCGGGTGTCGAAGCCGACCTCGACCGGCTGTGTCAGCGAAATATCGCCCGCTTCAAGTGTCCCAAGGCTTATCGCTTTGTCGCTGCACTGCCGAAGAAACGATAGCGGCAAGATCCCTGAAAAACCGAATTGCGCGACATTCTCAAAGCCGACGCACAGCAACAACTCTTGCCGCAGCGCATCATCCGGACGCGCTGTTTGAATACGGAGTATGTCACCCGTGCCACGGTAATGGGCAAAAGGCCCAGCCGAGGGAATATTTCTGTAGTCCGCATCAGGCCGATTTGTTACCTTACTCGCTTCCCCAAGCAAACAGCGGCGGGCTGTCGAGGCCCGCCAGGGTGATGGCGGTCGCGTGCATGGCACATTTTCGCGGGCATATCGTCTTTGCGGATGCCGCTCGCCGGGGCGCCGCGCCAGCCTCGCCGCCAGCCCACACATCGCAGGTCGTTCGCGCGAAATTGACCAAGGCGGGTGAAACCGCGCGGACGTACGTGCGTACTAAGGTAAATCGGGCAGTGCATCGGACAGCCGGCAGTCGCGCCGTGCGGTGCGCGGCAACGCTGCAGCGCCCCACGCATTTGCTGTGTAGGAACGGTCTCGGCGGATGCCGGGCCGCGGCGCCTCAGCTTTCTCTTCCGGCCCGAAACATGCGTCGGCTTTGGAAGGAGCCCATTGGTGACGCCGGAAACGGCACCACCGAAGCCACGGAGCCAAAACAGGACCGAAACAAAACAAGCGAGAGGAGATGCAGAAATGAGGGTAGCAGACTTGCCGCTCGATACCTGGGTCGTGATCGAGCCGCTCTCCAGCGGAGAGTTCAATCTGCTTTCGACACACGCCACCCAGGGCCAGGCGGAGGCGGAGCGCGACGACCGCAACCGTGGCCTGCAGTTCCCTCGCTACAGCGCAGTAAGAGCCCTGGCTCCCGCCGCCGGTGCCCAGGGCTGCTGCGCCGTTCTGATGCACAGGTAGCTGTAGCCCGTGAAGTCCTGAGGTCGTGAAGCCGGGAGCTCGTGGTCGTGGGCGCCTCACGATCTCCTTCGAACGGCTTTCTTGAGGTTTGCAGACGATTGGACGCGTGCCCGTGGAAAAGCCTTCCCACGCGACTGCCCCTCACCCTAGCCCTCTCCCCGTTCGCGCCGAAGTGGCGCGACGGGGAGAGGGAATCCGGCGGGCGACTGCGTAATGAGGTGTCGGACCCTCAGGCGTCTGACACTATGGTTCCTAGAACGGTGTTGTCGCGATGGTGTCAGACCCAGAGGGTCTGACACCGATCGACACCGATCGGCCTACCACCGACGCCAATGGCGGTGGTGATGGCGAGGCCTGTGGTAGTACCGGTAGCCGTAGTGGCGGTGCCGGTGATACCGCGGACCGTAGCCGTAGTAGTAGCGGTAGCCGTGGCGGCGGCCGTACCAGTTGGCCTGCTGCACATCGGTCATCGGGGGGCTCTGCAGGGCGGGGAGCCCGCCTGTCGGCGCAGCGTCTGCCGGCAGGCCGATCAGGCCTATCGTGAGGGCGCCCGCCGCGCCGGTGAGCCAAGACTTGAGAGTCATGCCGTTGCTCCACTTTGCTCTGGGGCGCACCCGGCGTGTCTTGCGCCTCCTCTGTGTGCCGGCGGCCCGGACGGCCGCCCGTCAGGAATGGTTAACGCCCGGTCGGCATTCAGGTTCCTGGCTCCGGAAGGCGGGCCTGGGCCGCTCCCGGGGTCGGATCGGCGGCGTGGGCGAGGCGGCAACTCAAGCTTGGCCGCGGGAGGAGGAGCCGGCAGCCGCGCGGCGCGTGGCGGCGAGCCTGGCCTCGCGGCGCGTGATGTAGACCGCCGAAGCGAAGATGATCGCCGCGCCCACCCAGGTCCACCGGTCGATGGTCTCGCCGAAGGCGAAGTAGGCGATCGCCACCGAGAAGGGCAGGCGGGAGAATTCGAAGGTCATGGCCAGCGAGGCGTCGGTGGCGGCATAGCCGCGCACCAGGGCGACATGGCCGAGCACCGCGGTGAGACCCAGGCCGAGCACCGGCAGCAGGGCGTCCAGCGTCGGCCAGGTCCACACCAGGAGGGCCGGCGCAAGGGAGAGCGGGGTCAGCATCAGGTTGGTGAGGAACACGATCTTGTCGGGGTCGTCGACCGTCGTCAGCTGCTTGATCATGACGGCAACGATGCCGATCGACATGGCGTTGAACACGGCGCAGAGCTGCCCGATTCCCAATGGCGCCATGCCGGGCCGCAGGATGACCATCGCCCCCAGGAATCCGACCATGATGGCGGTCCAGCGCCGCAGCCGCACCCGCTCGCCCAGGAGGAGGATCGCGCCCAGCGTGCCGAACACCGGCGCCAGGAAGCTGATGGCGGTCACCTCGCCGATCGGGATCAACGCCAGGGCGTAAAACCAGGCCTGCATGGAGAGCAGCGAGACGAGGACGCGCAGGCCGTAGAGCGAGAGCTGGCTCGACCTCAAGAGCGAGGCGCCGCGCCAGAGGAGCAGCGGCGACAGCATCAGGGTGGCGAGCAGGTTGCGCAGGAACACCACCTCGAACGGGTGCAGGCCGGCGTTCATGGCCCCGCGCGCGAAGGCGGCCAGCGCGCCGAACAGGGCCATCGAGATGGTGACCCAGACGACGCCGGCAACCGGGCCGCTGGCCGGCACCAGAGCCAAGGGCTTCCAGACAGGTGTCGGCATGGCTCCCCGCGGTGCTGTGCCCGTTTTCGCGGCAAAGACGCGTAGCTATTCACCCGCGCGCCGCCTTGGCAAGGCCGCCCACCGCCGCGCATGCCGGTCATGCGGAGAGCAGGTTGCAGGTTTCAGGGACCAGGGCCAGGGTAGGCTGATCCTGAAGCCTGGCCCTGAAACCTGAACCCCTGAGACCTGAACCCCTGAGACCTGGCCCCGACATGACCGAGCCCTGCGATCTCTCCGCCCTGGACGCGCGCGCTGCCATCGGCCGGCGCCAGCTCTCGCCCCTGGAGCTGCTGGAAAGCTGCCTTGCCCGCATCGAGGCCACCAACGGCGCCGTCAACGCCATGGTGGCGATGGATGCCGACGCGGCGCGCCGGCGGGCGGCGGAGATCGAGCAGGCCATCGGCCGGGGCGACGAGGTGGGGCTGCTGGCCGGGCTGCCGATCGGCGTGAAGGACCTGCAGGCGACGGCCGGGCTGCGGACCACCCACGGCTCGCTGCTGTTCAAGGACAACGTGCCGACCCAAGACGAGCTGAGCGTGGCGCGGGTGCGCAAGGCGGGGGGCGTGATCGTCGGCAAGACCAACACGCCGGAGTTCGGCGCCGGCGCCAACACGACCAACCGGGTGTTCGGCGCCACCGGCAATCCGTTCGACCCAGCCAAGACCTGCGCCGGCTCCTCCGGGGGCTCGGCCGTGGCGCTGGCGTTCGGCCAGGTGACCCTCGCCACCGGCTCGGACTACGGCGGCAGCCTGCGCACACCCGCGGCCTTCTGCGGCGTGGCGGGCTTCCGCCCCTCGCCCGGCGTGGTGCCTGGCGTGGATCGGCCTGTGAGCCTCAACCCGTTCAGCGTTCTTGGCCCCATGGGCCGCACGATCGCCGACGCGCACCTCCTGCTGCTCGCCCAGATGGGCGTCGACAAACGTGATCCGTTCTCCTCGGAACGATGGATGCCCGGCATGCTCAAAGGCGCCGACCTCGGCAGACTGCGCGTCGCGGTCTCACCCGATCTCGGCTGCGCACCTGTCGATCAGCGCATTGCCGCGCTTTTCAATGAGCGTGTCGGCCGCTTTCGCCATGCCTTCCGTGAGGTGGAGGAGGGCGCCCCCGACTTCAGCGGCGTGCACGAGGTCTTTGAGGTGCTGCGCGGTGTGAATTTCGTGGCCGCTCACCGAGGTCGGCTGGAGAATGCGCGTGACCTGCTGGACGCCAACGTCATCGACAACACCGAGCGCGGTTTGCAGTGCACGCTCGCGGACGTGGCTCGGGCGCATGTGGAGCAGACGAAGCTCTACCGGCGCGTTCTCGCCTTCTTCGACGAGGTTGACGTGCTGATCTGCCCAGCCGCGTCGGTCTCCCCGTTTCCGCACGCGCAACTCTACGTAGAGGAGGTCAACGGCGAGCGCATGCCCACCTACATGCGTTGGCTGGCCATCACCTACGCGCCGACCATGGCGCTCTGCTGCGCCGCCGCCATCTCATGCGGGGTGGACCATGCCGGCATGCCGTTCGGTATCCAGGTGATCGGCCCCAACGGCCGCGACGCGCTCGTGCTCGAGGTGGCGCACGCGCTCGAGCAGGTGCTGGCAGCGGACAAGGAGACGGCGCGGCCGGTGCCCGATCTCTCCCTCTCCTCGCGCAACACTGACCTCCCCTTGCACTCCGACAGCGCGGGGAGAGGGCCGGGGTGAGGGGCAGGGGCATACTCCGACGTCAGTGTTTGGGGCTGCCCCTCACCCTAACCCTCTCCCCGCAAGCGGGGAAAGGGGATCCGCCCACAGATCATATTCGTCCGCGTGGGCGACGCGCGCCTGCACGATGTCGCCGGGCTTGAGGCCGTTGGCCCCGTTGAGGAACACCGCACCGTCGATCTCCGGTGCGTCCCACTTGGACCGGCCGACGGCGCCATCCTCATCCACCTCGTCCACGATTACGTCGATGGTGCGCCCCACCCGCGCGGCCATGGTCGCGCGGCTCACCTCGCGCTGGGCGGCCATGAAGCGGTGCCAGCGCTCCGCCTTCACCTCCTCCGGCACCGCGCCGGGAAGCGCGTTCGCGGTGGCGCCCTCCACCGCCTCGTATTTGAAGCAGCCGGCGCGGGCGATTCTGGCCTCCTTCAGCCAGTCGAGCAGGAGCCGGAAGTCCTCCTCGGTCTCGCCGGGGAAGCCGACGATGAACGTGGAGCGCACCGCCAAGTCCGGACACGTCTCGCGCCAGCGCCGCAGCCGCTCCAGCGTCCGCTCCTGGTGTGCGGGCCGGCGCATGGCCTTCAGCACCCGTGGGGAGGCGTGCTGGAAGGGGATGTCGAGGTAGGGCAGGATCCTGCCCTCCGCCATCAGCGCCGGCACGGCGTCCACATGGGGGTAGGGATAGACGTAGTGCAGCCGCACCCAGGCCCCGAGCGACCCCAGCGCCTGGCACAGGTCGAGGAACCGCGCCGCCAGCGGACGGCCCTTCCACGGGCTCTCGGTGTACTTGATGTCGAGGCCGTAGGCGGAGGTGTCCTGGCTGATGACGATGAGCTCCTTCACCCCGGCCCGCACCAGCCGCTCGGCCTCGGCCATCACCTGGTTGGCCGGGCGGCTCGTCAGCCTGCCCCTCAGTTGCGGGATGATGCAGAAGGAGCAGCGGTTGTTGCAGCCCTCGGAAATCTTGAGATACGCGTAGTGGCGCGGCGTCAGCCGCAGGCCCTCCGGCGGCACCAGGTCAAGGAACGGGTCGTGCACCGGCGGCACCGCGTCGTGGACGGCCGCGACCACCTGCTCGTACTGATGCGGCCCCGTCACCGCCAGCACGCCGGGGTGGGCGGCGCGGATGCGGCCCTCCTCCACGCCCAGGCAGCCGGTGACGATCACGCGCCCGTTCTGGGCGATGGCCTCGCCGATGGCCTCCAGGCTCTCGGCCTTGGCCGAATCCAGGAAGCCGCAGGTGTTGACCAGCACCACGTCGGCGCCGGCGTAATCGGGCGAGAGCTCGTAGCCCTCCGACCGCAGCCTGGTGACGATGCGCTCCGAATCCACCAGCGCCTTGGGGCAGCCGAGCGAGACCAGGCCGACGCGAGGCGCGCGCCGGGGAGCGCGCCCGGGAGCGCGCTTGGCCGCCGCGGGCTTCCCCGGCTTGGCTGATTGCTGCGATCTGGGGGCGGATTTGCTTACGGTTGGCATGGGGCGCCTTGTAGCCGGCGAGGCCTGGCAAGGCAAACCTGCGCGCCATCCCGGTGGCGGCCCGGATCGCGGCTTGCCGCGCCGGGCGGCCGCGGGCAGCCGATGACGCCTCATCGGAGACCCGGGGGAGACCCCGAGGAGACCCCGGGGAGACCAGGGGTAGCCTTGCGCGGACATGCGATGGACATGAAGCCGTAGTCAGGTAAACGCTATCGGACACGATTCGAATCCAAACGAGGGAGGACCATATGACCCGTGCCTTGACCGCCGCGATCGCCGCCACCATGGGCGCTGCGGCCGTCGCCGCTCTTGCCTTCGTGGCGAGCCCGCAGGCGCAGACCCGCGTCGAGGTGGGCGTGCTGACCTGCACGGCCGCCGGCTCCACCGGCTTCATCGTGGGCTCGACCCGCGACCTGCGCTGCCGCTTCAACCGCCAGGGCAAGGACGAGGTCTACCGCGGCACGATCAGCAAGTTCGGCATCGACATCGGCTCCACGCAGCAGGCGCAGATCACCTGGGCGGTGCTGGCGCCGACGTCCAACCTGCCGGCCCGCTCGCTGGTCGGCGGCTACGGCGGCTTGAGCGCCGAGGCCACCGTTGGCGTCGGCGTGGGTGCCAACGCGCTGATCGGCGGCTCCGACAAGTCGATCGTGCTGCAGCCCCTGAGCGTACAGGCGCAGCAGGGCCTCAACATCGCCGCCGGCGTGGCCTCGCTGGAGCTGCGCGCGGCGCGGTAGCATTTTCCTCTCCCCGCTTGCGGGGAGAGCGTCAGCCACATACTCCGAACGTCAGAGCGGACGTCCTGGACATAGGGTGGGTTGGGGCCGAAGGCCCCTAACCCACCGTGGCCACCACCTACTACATGCAGCCTACGCAGCGTGGCTGCCGCCCCCAAGACCAGCCCAGGTCCGCCACCAGGCAGTTGCGCTGTTCGGCGGACGCCGTTGCTTCCCCAGCCACGACCGGGACCTTAGGTTTCTGGGCCGACCCGTCGCAACCGCACGAACTCGCCATCCAACATGCTGGGCACCGAAACGTCCGGCATCTGGAAGGTCAGTGTGATCGGCGGTACTTGCGCGGCAAGCGCGCGGTCGAGCCAACCGCTCGGGGCGGGAACGACAAGTTTTAGCGTTATGTCAGCTTTGCCCTTTGGCTGGATCACCTTCGCCTCGAAGGCGTCGGCGTCGGCAAACTCGGGAAGGTCTGGATGTCTGGCACGGAGTGCGCTGATGCTGCTGACACCCTCCATTTCCTTGGCATACTTGGTGCGCATCGCGTCATAGAACTCTCGAATTTGGGCTATTGGCGTGAGCGCTCTCTCGTCGCTGTAGCTCACGGGATAGAAGAGGACCGTGCCCGTCCACGCCGAGCGCCCCGCAATCACCAGCGCCGAGAATGGTGCCTTTGGCCGCTTATCGCCCTTGGCCGCGAAGTAGGTGCCGTCGACGGCGTAGGTGGCCTCGAAGCGGGCGGTCAGACCGGTCGAGCGATTCTTGACGTCGAGCTGCAGCGCCAGGATGGGACCGTCGCGTGCGCCGCTGTTGGCGATCGTGATCGGCACAGCGAGCACCTCGAAGCCACCGTCCGGCTGTATGCTCAAGTTGGCGGTTCGATCACGCTCGTACGTAACCACGCCGGTGACGTACGGGGTGAGATCGGCCTGCTTGAGCGACGTCTCCCACAGGCTGTAGCCCGAGAAGGCGAGTGCCACGACTGTCCCGACGGCCGTAATACGGCCGCCCCCGGAGCTCTTGGCAGCATGCATCGCAATCTCGTTCGCATCCGCCCCAGCGGGACGGCGGCGGAGTATTCGCATGACTGGACTCCCTCGATACTTCCCCAAGGTCCGCTCGAGCCGCTCCCCCGCTGAACGAGCTTCGGTACTCGCCTCAGAAAATTGGCACGCCCAAAGGCGCGGCGTTGCCTCCACAGCAACGCCGCCGCCCAAGCAGCGCGTGCGCTGAGTACGCAATGGCGGTCCAACTGGTTTTGTAATCGGTGATAACAAGTCTGTGAGTGGGCTGAAGCTTGGTCGTCGGTCGTTCTGACGACAAGGTGTCCATGACCCTGGGCGTCCCACTCGCCCGGCAAGATGACCAGCCGTAGCCTGGTCCGGAATTGACCCAAGGCCGTCGAAACCTGCCGCCCTTTCCGTGGCCGCGACGTTTGCCGCCGAGCGAGCGTTAACCGCGCCTGACAATCTACGGGGTCGTCCCCTCCAGGGGTTGGTATAGGCTGGTAATCCGTAGGTTTACTGCGCGGGGGTGACTTGAGGGAATCTCACGTATCGCATGGAGCAGGCCGGTGCCCGGCTCCCCCCGCTGGCGTCTGGACGCCCACGCTCTGCTGGGCCGGTCTTTTTACCGTTGTCTTTTTCTTCGTGGCGGAACTCGGGCTGGCACTGTTGGCGCGGCCTTCCGGTGTGGCCGCGTTCTGCCCCGTGACCGGAATCGCTGTCGGCTTCCTGATTGTCTTCGGCAGGCGCGTACGTCCAGCGCTCATTGTTGGCCTTATGGCGGGCGCGCTTGCTGCCAGCGCCGTGAGCGACAAGGGTCTCATGACCTCGATGCTCAGAAGCATCTGCAGCGCCGGCGAGGCTGTCTTCGTGGCCTGGTTGCTTGAGCGCTGGTTTGGGCGGGCGTTCGCGTTTTCTGACCTGCCTCGGGTCGCCGGCTTTCTTGCGCTCGCCGGTATGGCCGCCACCGCGGGCGCCACAGCAGGTGCCGCGACTACGGTCTTGCTCAATCCCGCTGCGCCATTTTGGGCCGTCTGGCGCGTGTGGTTCCTGTCCAACGGCATCGGCATTGTGGTCGTCGCGCCGCTTGTCATTGAGCTCGCTCGGGCTTGGCGGGAGCCGCCCTCGCGCAGCGAGATGACCGAGGGCGTTGCGGTGCTCGCGCTTCTGGCGTCGGTCGCCGTCTACGTCCACATCCACCCGACGTCATCCTGGGTTTCATTCTCCCCGGATGCCTTCACGCTGGCACCGCTTTTGTGGCTGGCGGTTCGCTGCCCGCCGTCGTTCGCAATAGCCGGCTCGTTCGTCGTGTGCATCTCGGCGATCTCCACGACGACCTTCGGCATCGGCCACCTCAGCGATGCGGGCCTGCCCATCATCGAGCGTGTCCACGGTGTGCAAACGAGCGTGATGGTGACGACAGCCTACACGCTTGTTCTCATTGCACTGTTCAGTGAGAGGCGCCTCCGTGCGGCGTTGCTTGAGCGCAGCAACGAGCAACTGCGCAATCAGGAGGGGGCATTTCGCCGGCTGCTTGGTATTTTGCCGGCCGCGATCCACACGACCGACACGGCCGGGCTGATCACGTATTACAACAAGGCGGCGGCCGACCTGTGGGGTACCAGCCCGGAGCTGTACAAGGACAAGTGCTCCGATCTTGGCCGGCTCTATTCCGCGGATGGCACCTTGCTGCCACCCCATGAATGTCCCACCCATGTCTGCCTGCTGCATTGCCGGCCCATTGAGGGACGCGAGGCGCTCTTTGAGCGACCCGACGGCACGCGCATTCCCATCATCCCCTATCCTGCGCCCTTGACCGATGAGAACGGCGCAGTCGTAGGCGTTGTGAGCATGAAGCTCGACATCAGCGAGCGCAAGCGGGCCGAAGCGGCATTGGCTGAGAGCAATGCGCAGCTCGATCTCGCACACAAGGCGGCGCGTGTGGGCTCGTACGCCTACGACCTCGCAGCAAGAAGCATGCGGATTTCGCGCGCCAGCGCAGAGAGCTACGGTCTGCCCGACGGCACCATCGAGATCACGGGCCAGCAGTGGTGCGCGCGTGTGCATCGGGACGATGTGGAGCGCCTGCGCGCCGAGCACATCCTCGCGTTCAAGCAACGGCGGCGCGAGCTCGTCAACGAGTTTCGCTTTGTCCGGCCCGGTGGGGAAATCAGATGGATCGAAGCGCGAAGCCTGGTGGCCTACGACGACGCCGGTCGCGCCGAGCGCATGATGGGCGTGTACATCGACGTGACCGAGCGGCGAAAATCGGAGGATCACAAGAACCTGCTGATCGCCGAGCTGGACCATCGCGTGAAGAATGTGCTCGCCTGCGTCGCGGCGGTCGCACAGAGATCCCGCGAGTGCAGCAGGTCGTCGGACGAGTTCCTCGAGGTGCTCAACGGCCGCATCACCTCTTTGGCGAATGCTCACGCCCTGCTCAGTCGCAGCCATTGGGAGGGCGTAGAGCTCGGCGAGCTGGTCCGTAACGAGCTTGCGCCCTGCATGATCGACGGCGGCAATCTGATCGAGGGCCCCGACATCGTGCTCGCAGCGGAGGCCACGCAACCCTTGTCGATGGTTCTCCACGAGCTCGCCACCAACGCCACCAAGTACGGGGCTCTGTCAACTCGCCGTGGCCGGGTATCGGTATGCTGGAAGCGCCAATCGAGCTCTCACCGCCCTCTGACCCTCGAATGGCGTGAAACGGGCGGACCGGCAATCGTCGCTCCCGGTCCTTCAGGATACGGCTCTTCCGTCATACGCGATCTCATTCCCTACGAGCTCGGCGGCTCTGTTGACTATGTGCTCGCTCCCGCAGGCGTCCGGTGCAGAGTGGAGATACCCGCCAAATGGCTGAGCAACGGTCTGCGGCGGCGCACCAGCCGGAATGACAGCGCGCGGCAGGCCCACGCCGCCTTGTGATCGTCACTGCCCGCCGCCCGGCGCCCCGTGGCCGCAACCAGTCTGCGGCTAGAAACGCAGCAGCACCCGGAACCAGCGCGCTACGTCGAGCAGGCTCATGGCGGCGGCGGCGACGTAGGTGAAGGCGGCGGCGCGCAGCAGCTGGCGGGCGGCCGGCATGTCGCGGTCGGGAATGTACTTCCCCGCCTTGAGCACCGGGAGGGCGCGGCGGAAGCTGGCATCGAGCTCGACGGGAAGCGTGTAGGCGTGCATGGCGAGCGACATGCCGAGGATCGTCAGGCCGGCAATCACCTCGAGCAGCAGGATGGACGGCCCCTTGGCCAGCACCATCATGACGGGCGACGCCAGCATCACCACGGCGCCGATCCTCTCCATCCACATGGCCCGCTTGGCGAGCTCGGTGCGCGCCTTGAGGGGGGCGTAGCCGCTGGCGTCCTGCATGGCGTGGCCGGTCTCGTGCGCGGCGATCACCAGCGCCGCCAGCGAGCGGCCCTTAAAGTGCTGGGGCATCAGGCGAATGGCCTTGGCGTCGGGATCGTAATGGTCGCCGAGCGGGGTCTCCTCCACCTTGACGTGGGCCAGCCGCATCTCGTCCAGCAGATGGCGCGCGAACTCGCCTCCGGTGCCCGGAAAATCGGGCCGGTCCACCGAATGCTGGGCGACCACCCGGCGCACCCACATCTGCGGCAGCACGGCCAAGCCCAGCACCAGAGCCAGGAACAGCAGCATCAGGGTCACGGCAAGCGCTCCGCGGCAGCGTCATCCCCGGCTTGGAGATGTCGTGGCGGTAGCCTAAGCGAAGCGGCGCAGGCGCGGAAGAACGAACGCACTGTTGCGGCGCCGGCGATGCCGGGAGATGCGCGCAACAGCTGAGGAGCTACTTCTTGGCGACCGATTCGACGAAGCCAGCGGCCCGGAAGCCCCCGCCAGTGGTCGTGCCAGTGGTCGTGGGCGCGGCGGGGCGCATGAGACCCGCGCCGCCGGGCTGGGCGGGAGCGGCGGCGGGAGCGGCGACCGGCGCCGCCGCCTTCCCCGCAGGGCCGAGGGCGACGCGCTCGCCGCTGGCGCACTGCCGCTCCGGCACCAGGGCGCGCGGCGCGGCTGCCACGCGTACGGCCGCATCGGGGCCGGCGGCGGGATGAGTGAACATGCGGCGCCAGCGGGCGACCAGCGGCTCCGCCGCAGCCCGGGCCGTCTCGGTGGTGGCGCAGAAGATGGTGGCGTAGGTATCGTCGATCCAGATCCGCTCGTGCAACGGCGCGTTCTCCGCCGCCATCGTCACCAGCGCCAGCGCCCGGCGGTCGTCCTTCTTGACGTAGCGTCCGCGCCAGAACAGCTCGGCCAGCAGCGCCTGCGCCGGGGCGTGGCTCTCCTCCGTCAGGGCCGCCAAGTAGTGCAGGCCGCGCTTGGCGTCGTCGGCGGAGGCATCGCCGCTCAGATAGATGCGCGCCAGCTCGAATTGGGCGTCGCGGTCGCCGAAGAACACGGCGGCGTGGTGCAGGTATTCGGTGGCGCGCCCGGGGTTGGGTGCGAGATCGATGTCCCTGAGACCCGTGCGGACGTACCCCGCCAGGGCGATCAGCGCCTTGGCCACGAACGGGGCGCGCTTGTTGGTCTCAGGATCGACGTCGAGGTTCTCGTCGGCGAGCTTGCGGAACAGCACGAACGCCTTGGTCTGGTCGGCACCGGCGGCGATGTTCTCGGCGTAGATGCGGGCGAGGTAGAACTCGGCCGCGAAGCGCACCGACGGGTCGCCCCGCGATGCCGCCTCGCTCAGGGCGGCGATGGCGGCCTCGCGCGATCCGGTCTGGTAGGCGCCGAGGCCGCGCTCGATGGCGGCCTGCGCCGAAGCGGACGTGGCGGCCTGCGCCGAAGCGGACGTGGCGGCCTGCTGCGCGGCGGCGCTACCCGTCCAGACGATGAGAGCTGCTGCCGCGACGGACATCGCGGATAGGCCCCAGCGACGTTGCGGGCGGCGCATCCGAGCACTCCGCCGACGACCCGTGTTGACCATCCCCGCGCTCATGACCGTCTCAAGATTCCCGCATCCGCCAAGCCGCAACTCACCCGCGCTCGGAGCGCATCGTGCACCCGAGCTGCGCCTCTCTATCCGAGGCCGAGACGATATCCGGATCGTATGCGCGCCAGTCCGCCGAACCGGCAACGACTCCAAGACTCCACGGTTGCCAATGTGTCGGTTCTTTGTGGCTCCAAAGTGGCAGGTGGGTGGCGCGGCGGCCACAGCCAATGGGCATCTCCGCGGCAAACCTGCGTTTTTCCCACGCTTTCGTCGTTCGACTCGTTGTCACCGGCCGTGCAGCTCAGATGCCCGGCAGTCGCTGGTAGACTGCCGGACGTCGGCTGTTTTCTCCTGGGTGATCGGATCGAGCCGTGGAAGCGCGTGCGAGAGATGCGGGCCGGCAGCTACGGCCGGGGCGACCGGCGGCCGTTCTCGGCATAGTCGAGCACGATGGCGGCGGCGGCCTCGCTGGGGGTGAGGCCTTTCACCTGCAGGGCGGCGGGAATCCTGGCCAGCGCCGCGGTCTGCCTCGCGCGCTCGGCGGTGTCGGCGAGGAGCGGGGCCAGCGCGTCGGCGAGGCTGGCGGGCGTGCAGGCCTCCTGGATGTACTCGGGGAACACGTTCTCGCCGAGCACGAGGTTCGGCAGCACGACGGACGGCGCCGTGATGAGGCGCAGCGCGATGGGTGCGATGAACGGGTCCACCTTGTAGGCGACCGCCATGGGTGTGCCGGCGAGCGCCAGCTCCAGCGTTACGGTGCCGGACGCGGCGAGCGCTGCGGTGGCGAGCTTGAAGGCGCGGAACTTGTCATCCTCGCCCTCGACGAGATGCGGCCGCACCGGCCAGGTGGCGAGGCGCTGCTCGATCAGCGCGCGCACCGACGGTACCACGGGAATCACGACCTCGAAGTCGAGCCCGTGGCCGGCGAGCTTCTCCAGGGCTTGCCCGAACGGTTGCATCAGCCGCGATACCTCGGAAGTGCGGCTACCGGGCAACACCACCAGCACGGGGCGGCCGGGCGGCAGCCCGAGGCGCTCCACCAGTGGCGCCGGGTCGAGGGCGGCGAGCCAGGGGTGGCGCTCGATCAGCGGATGGCCGACGAAGGTGCAGGGCGGGCCGCCGAGGCGCGCGTGCACCTCGGGCTCGAACGGCCACAGGCCCAGCACATGGTCGATGTAGGGGCGCATCCTGCGGGCGCGGCCGGGGCGCCAGGCCCAGACGCTGGGCGAGACGTAGTCGACAATGGGGATGTCGGGCCGGCGGCGCCGGATGCGGCGGGCGATGGGGTGCGTGAACTCGGGGCTGTCGATGATCACCACGGCATTGGGCTCGGCGGCGATGGCGGAGCGGGCCGTGCCGGCGATGCGGCGCAGGAGCAGGGGCAGGCGCGACAGGATGGCGCCGAGACCCATCACCGCCACATCCTCCAGCGGAAACTGCGAGACGAGCCCCTGGGCCGCCATCCCCCGGCCGCCGACGCCGAGGTAGCGGATGCGTCCGCGGCGCTCCTTGTTGAGCGCCTCCATCAGCTTGCCCCCGAGGTTGTCGCCGGAGTGCTCGCCGGCGATCAGGAACAGCCGCAGGTCCTGCCCCTGCGCGGAGACGCTGCGCTCGCCCAGGACGACGGGTGTCGCGGCGGGTGTCTCACCGGTCATGGCTGCTCTCCCCGTGTCGACAGAAACAGGCCGTGTCGGTCCGCGAGCGCACCAGCGCGCTCGAAATGGGCGAGCGCCTCGGGCGTCCCCGTCACGGCAACGCCGGCGAGGCCGGCCGCCGCAGCCTTGTCGAGCAGAGCCGCGACGCCGGCCGCGTCCCATTCCCCTAAGTCCGCGCGGCACGCCACCACGCCGATGCGCCGTTTGGCGCCGACGCCCCACTGCCGGAGCGCGCGCGTGCGCTCCAGCAGGTCGAGCGTTGGTTCCGCGGCGGCGACACCCAGGATATAGGCGCGCGACACCACCACGGCCTTGCCGGTTCCGAACGGCGCCAGCCGCTCGATGGCGACCAGCCCCTTATCGATATCCGCCGCGCCGCGAGCGTCAGGCTGCAGGCCGCCTGCGGTGCGGATGGCCGGCCTCAATCGCTGCTCACTGGCGCGCTGGGATCCCCCTCCCCCTTGTGGGGAGGGGCTAGGGGTGGGGGGAACCCCCTGCCGTTGGGATTCCCCCCCACCCTGTCCCTCCCCCACAAGGGGGGAGGGGACCCTGCGGCTCGCTCCTTGCTCCATTTGGAGGCCGTGCTTCCCAGCCGGGTCGCGTTCAGAGGTCAGGCCCTCGATGGCGATCCCGCACGCATCCGCTTCCGCGATGGCCTCGGTGCGGTCCAACAGCAGGACGGCGCCGGCCTCGACGGCGACGCCGGCAAGCCCGGCGGCGGCCGCGCCCTCCACTGTGCGCGGGCCGATGGCCGGCATGTCGACGCGCAGCTCCTGGCCCGGCTTCGGCCCCTTGGCGAGCACGCCGCCCGGTGCCGCGCCGGCGCGCCCCCCCCGCAGGTCGGCGATCCGGCGGAGCATCGCGTCGGTCCCCTCGGCGCCTTCGATGGCCAGCACCCTGCCGCCCTCCGTCACCACCGCCTGGCCCGCATCGAGCGCGCCCAGCGCCGCACGCACGGCGAAGCCCAGCTCCGCGTCGGCGAGACCCTGGCGGTCTAGCGACAGCGCCCCGGCCGGCCCGCCCAGCACCAGCAGGCCGGGCGCCACCTCGTGGGCGCCGCGCACCGTAATGCCCTTCGCCTCGAAGAAGCGCACCACCCGCGACAGCACCGAATCGTCGCCGCCGCCGGCCATCATCTCCAGGATCTGCGGCAGGCTGAACAAGAAGCCCCAATCGGGCCGCAGCTTCCACAGGTTCGGTCGTCGCACGCCGCCCACGATGACCAGAGCATCCGCGCGCTTGCGCAATGTGGAGACCATGCGCCCCACCTGGCCCCAGTTCACCCAGGTATGGGGAAACCGGGCAATGGCGACATCGGCCTCGCCTTCGATGGCAACGATGTGGACGCTGCCGCCGCGCTCGATCACGCTCTCCGCTATGGTGAGGGGCAGACGGCCGCCGCCGGCCAGGATACCGATCCGCCCGGCTCTCGCGCCCACTAGGTCGTGATCATGCGAGGTCGAATCGGCCGGCGCGCCGGCAGATCGGCGCTCCGCCAGACGCGCCGGCGCCTTTTCGCTCATGCCTCGGCGTGGGGGACGCACAGCCCGCGTTTGCCGCGGGCACGGATGAAGGCCAGGATCTCCGTGACGATCGGGTGGTCCTTGAACTCCTTCTCCACGTCCTCGGTGCGCTCCACCAGCGTGCCCTCGTCGGCGAACAAGGCCCGGTAGGCGCGGCGCAGGGAGTGGATGTCGTCGCGGGAGAAGCCGCGCCGCTGCAAACCCACGATGTTGAGGCCCGACAGATGCGCGCGGTTGCCGAATGCCATGCCGTAGGGGATGAGATCGTGCTCCAGCCCCGACATGCCGCCGAGGAAGGAGTGCGCGCCCACGCGCGCGAACTGGATCACCGCCGCCCCCCCGCCGATGCCGGCATAGTCGCCCACCGTCAGGTGGCCGGCCAGCATGACGTTGTTGGAGCAGACTACGTTGTTGCCGATGCGGCAATCATGGCCGACGTGCGAGTTGGCGAGAAAGGCGCAGCGGTCGCCGACGATGGTTTCCATGGTGCCCCCCTCGGTGCCGGGGTTCATGGTGACGCCCTCTCGGATCAGGCAGTCGGTGCCGATGGTCAGCGTGGACGGCTCGCCGTGGTACTTGAGGTCCTGCGGCTGGTGGCCGATGGACGCGAACGGGAAGATGCGGGTGCGGGCGCCGACGCTGGTCCGGCCGGCCACCGCCACGTGGCTCACCAGCTCCACGCCCTCGCCCAGCATCACCTCGCTGGCGACATGGCAGTATGGTCCGATCTTGACGCCGTCGGAGATGCGCGCCCCGTCCTCGACGATGGCGGTGGGATGGATCTCAGATTTTGCTGGCATCGTCACGATCGATAATCATTGCACTCACCTCGGCCTCCGCAACCACCCGGCCGTTGACCTTGGCCTCGCCGTAGAAGCGCCACGCGCGGCCGCGGCTGCGGACCTTCTTCACGTGGTAGTGGAGCTGGTCTCCCGGTAGCACAGGCTTGCGGAACTTGGCGCGGTCGATTCCCATGAAGTAGACGAGCTGTGGCTTATAGGTGGCAGCGAGGTGGTGCACGCACAGCGCCCCGGCGGTCTGGGCCAGGCCCTCGACGATGAGCACGCCCGGCATCACCGGGAAGCCCGGGAAGTGGCCCTGGAAGAACGGCTCGTTGACGGTGACGGCCTTGATGCCGACGGCGCTCTCGTCGCGGTCCATATCGATGATGCGGTCCACCAGCAGGAACGGATAGCGGTGCGGCAGCAGCTCCAGCACGCGCCGGGTGTCCGCGGTCGCCAGTGTGCTTTTTTCGGGCAGGGGTTGATCCATCGACGTCGGGCGCTCCCGCCTCCTATTCCGATATCAGCCTGTCTCTAAAGCAAATTCCTGGCGATTTGAAGCGGGAGCGGCGGCGACAAAGGAGTCAGACGCCGATTGGCGCGATCTGCAGCCTCAAAGCGAGGGGGCCGATCCAGGGGCCGATCCCCTCTCGTCCAGTCTCATTCGACCTGCAACCCAGGCTTGGTGAATCGCGATTGTCCGTGGGTCGAACGCCACCAGGTCGGCGCGATAGCCCGGCGCGATGCGGCCCAGCGTGCCACCCAGGCCCAGGAACGCCGCCGGCTCCGCCGAGGCGTAGCACAGGGCCTCGGTGAGTGGCACCCCCAGCATCTCGACGCAGTTGCGCACCGCGTCCGCCATGCCGATGGCGGCGCCGGCCAGTGTGCCGTTCGCCCTGGTGCACCGCCCTTCGCGAACGCTAATTTCCACGCCGTTGAGGACGAAGCCCGATTTGCGCCCGCCGACCGGCGGCATGGCATCGCTGACCAGCATCGGCCGCCCGAGGCCCCGCAGCGCCAGCCGCAGCATGGGCGGCGCGACGTGGTGGCCATCGACGATCAGGCCGAGCCAGGCGTCGGGCGTTTCGAGGGCCGCGGCGATCGGCCCCGGCTCGCGGCTCTCCAACGCGCGCATGGCGTTGAAGAGATGGGTGAAGCCGGTGAGCCCCTCGGCCAGGGCGGCCTTGGTCTCCGCGTAGGTGGCTGCGGAGTGCCCCAGCGCCACGCGGATACCGGCGTCTGCGAGGCGGCGGATGAACCCCGCCGGCACGCGCTCGGGCGCCAGCGTGACCAGCATGGTGCCGGCGCGCCCCTCGATCAGGGCCGCGGCATCCGCCTCGGTCGGCGCGCGGAACAATGCCCGGTCGTGCACACCAGGTTTCTCGGGGGAAAGGAACGGCCCCTCCAGGTGGATGCCGAGCACGGCGGGATTGGTCGCAACCGCCTCGCGCACCGCGCCCAGCGCCGCCCGCATCTTGGCCGGCGTGTCGGTGATCAGCGTCGGCAGCAGCGCCGTCGTGCCGAGCCGCAGATGCGCGGCGACGATCCGCTCGATGGTCGCTACCGTCGGCGCATCGTTGAACAGCACATCCCCGCCGCCGTTGACCTGGCAGTCGATGAACCCCGGCGCCAGCCATGCGCCGTCCTGCAGGGCATGAACCGGCACGCCGGCTGGCAGCCCGCTCCGGGGCAGGATCGCCGCGATGTCGCGGCCGTCGATCACGACAGCGTGGTCGTGGTGCAGACCGAGCCCGTCGAACACCGTGCGCGCAACGACGGCGTGCCGTTGCGTCATGGCGCCGCCCTGCAGGGCGAATGGCGAATAGCCAATGGCGAGTGGTCAAAGCACCATCCGCCGCGCTCCATTCGCCATTCCCTATTCGCCATTCGCCACCTCGTCATCTCGTCCGGGTAACCTTCTGGAGATGCCGGGGTCGGTCGACGTCCAGGCCGAGGCGGTCGGCGAGGCGGATCAGCATGGCGTAGAAGCTCTGCACCAGGCACACCGCATCGGTCTCGGGATGCCGCGCCGGGAGCGCGGGCAGGCGGCCGGGGGCGGCATCGCCCGGTTCCGCGGTGAGAAGCGCGGCGCCCTTGCGGCGCAGGTCGGCGGCCAGCTGGCGCATGCCGGGCGCGGCCTGGTCGTTGGGCATGAACATGACGATGGGATAGCGCGCCGCCGCGAGCGCCACCGGCCCGTGCAGGAACTCGGCGCCGCTGAAGGCCTCGGCGTGCAGGTTGCACGTCTCCTTGAGCTTGAGCGAGGCCTCCCGCGCGATGGCCAGCGTCGGTCCGCGGCCGATGGTGACGAGGCTCGTGGTGCGGCTGAGCGCGGCCACGGCCTCGCTCCAGTCGAGGGCGGACGCCTCCGCCAGCCGCTCCGGCAGGGCGTCGACGGCGCGCGCCAGCGCCGCATCGGAGATCCAGGCGGCGATCAGCCGCTGGACCGCCGAGACCGTGGCCACAAACGTCTTGCTCGCCGCCACGCTCTGCTCCGGCCCCGCGCCGATCGGCAGGACGATGTCGCACGCCCGCGTCAACGGCCCGTCGGTGGCGTTGACCAGGGCGACGGTGAGCGCACCGGCGGAGCGGGCGCTCAGCGCCATCTCGATCAGGTCGTCGCTGCGGCCCGACTGCGAGATGGCGAGAAACAGCTGATCCTTGAGGTTCAGACGCCGGCCGTACACGCTGGCGATGTTGGGCGCCGCCTCGGCCACCGGCGTGCCGATGCTGCGCTCGATGAGATGCTTGGCGTAGGTGGCGGCGTGACCGGAGCTGCCGCGAGCGCAGGTGACGACCACCTGCGGCGGGCGGCGCTTGAGCCGCGCCACCAGCTCCGCGATCGGCTGTGCGAGCCCCGCCGCCTGCCGGGCAACGGCCTGCGGTGCCTCCGCGATCTCGTGCGCCATGCGCGCCTCGGGGCCGCTCATCGTGCGTTCCCGCAAACGGGGGCAGACCCTTCGCAGCCAACGGGGTCAGACCCCTCGCCACCGGTGTCGAGAGTCTCTGCACAGGTTTTTGCGAGGGGTCTGACCCCGCTCGCTCCGACGCCCACCCGGGCCAGCCGCAATGCACCGTCCAGCGCATCGCCGGCGGGCGGCACCAGGCGCGCCCGCGTCGTGGTGGAGAGCCACGGCTCGATGCCGGCGGCGAGGCCGCCCATGAGGGCCAGCCGGGTCGCCCCGCGCTCGGCGAGGCGCGCCGCTATGGCATCGATGTGTCCCGCGGCCAGCCGCATGATTGCCCGCGCCGCAGGATCGTCGTGCCCGGCGTGGTCGAGCACCAGGGGCGCCCACCTGCCGAAATCGCGGGGCCGGGCGGAGCCCATCCAGCGCACGACGGCATGCGGATCGGAGCCGAACGCCTGCGACACGCGGCGCAGCAGAGGGGTCCAGGCGGCGCGTCCGTCGTGCGCCCGCAGCGTCCGCTGCACGGCTTCCCAGCCGATCCACGCGCCCGAGCCTTCGTCCGATACCGGGAAGCCCCAGCCGCCCACGCGCCAGCTCTGCCCGCCGTGGACGGCCCAGCCGATGCTGCCCGTGCCGACGATGACGATCCCGCCATCCTCGCCGCGGTGAGCGCCCACGCACGCCGCATGCGCGTCCGTGGTGACCAGGACGCGGCGGAAGCGCTCCGCGAACGCGGATTGGGCCGCAGCGGCCTCCCTGGGCTCGCTGGCGCCGGCGAGCGCCAGGCAGGCCGCGACGGGGTCCGGGAACGACGCCCCGGCCTGCGCCAGGCATTGGCCGGCGGCGTCGCACACCGACCGCATGCTCTCCTCCAGGCTGATGCGGATGTTGGCCGGCCCCGCGATGCCCTCGCCGAGAATGGCGCCCCTGGAATCCGCAAGCCGGGCGCGGCAGCGGGTGCCGCCGCCGTCGACCCCGAGAAAAAGTAACCTTTCGCCCACCTGAAATCCTCGCCCCATGCCGCCTATCTATGCTCTGACGTGCAAAGATCCAAATCGCTGGAACGGGTTAGGCCAACGCGATGGTTAAGGCTGCGGGCAGACCGGCGGACGATGGCGCCAAGGGCCTGAAGCCCACGGACCCCAGGCCGATGGACACGGAGCGCCCCTGCCCGCGCTTCTCCGGCATCGACGCCTGGGAGCCTGCAGACGCGCTCGACGCCATGATCGAGGCGCAGCTCGCCGCCGTGGCCTCGGTGCGCTGCGCCCGCGGCGCCATCGGCGCGGCGGTGGCGGCCATGGAAGCCCGGCTTGGGGAGCAGGGGCGGCTCATCTATGCGGGCGCCGGCACCTCGGGGCGGCTCGCCGTGCAGGACGGTGCCGAGCTGATGCCCACCTTCAACTGGCCGCCGGAGAGGCTGCTCCTGTTCATCGCCGGCGGGCGCGAGGCGCTGCTCCAGGCCGTGGAGGGCGCCGAGGACGAGATGGCCAGGGCCGCGGAGCTGGTGGGGCGCCACGTCCTCGGCGCCAGCGACGTGCTGATCGCCGTGGCCGCCAGCGGCACCACGCCGTTCACGCTCGCCTGCCTGCGCGAGGCCGGGCGACGCGGCGCCCTCACGGTCGGCATCGCCAACAACCGCGGCACGCCGATCCTCGACGAGGCGGACCACCCGATCTTCCTCGACACGGGTGCGGAGCCCATCGCCGGCTCCACGCGCATGAACGCGGGCACCGCCCAGCGCATCACGCTCAATCTTCTGTCGTCGCTGCTGATGATCCAGCTGGGTCGCGTCTACAAGGGCCTGATGGTGGACGTGCAGGCCTCCAACGCCAAGCTCGCCCGCCGCCGCGAGGCCATCGTGCGCGGCCTTACGGGGCGGAGCCGGGCCGAGGTGCGCGACGCCCTGGCCCGGGCCGGCGGCAGCGTCAAGCTCGCGGTGCTGCTGCTCGACGGGTGTGACGATCTGGAGCTGGCCAGGAAGGTGCTGGATCGCGCCGGCGGCCGTCTGGGCGCGGCGCTCGCCACGCTGGCGCCCACCGCTTCGTAGCGCCCGCTTGGTAGCTCCCGCTTCGGTGTTGGGTCAAGCGAAGCGCAGACCCGACACCGTCGAGCCTCCGACGCTGCGTCTACTGATCCGTCTTGATCCTGTCGCGCTCCGCCGTCCCGGCGTCCTGCTCGCTTTCGGCCGTCTCGTCGTCGCGCCCGGTCGTCTCGGTGTGCTCGGTTTCGGCCGTCTCGGCGTGCTCGCTTCCGGCCGTCTCGCCGTCGTGCTCGCCTTCGTCGTCGGGCTCATCCGTCTTGCGGGCGGGCCGCACGCCGGGCTCCGCGAAGACGGCGCCGAGGTCGATGTCGGGCTGCGGTCCGAGACCCGGCACGGTTTCCGAGGTCGGCAGCAGGGTGCCGGCCTTCTCCAGCTTCTTCCTCTGCTCCGCGCGCTCGCGCTCCAGCCGCGCTGCGGCCTTGTGCACCTCGGTGTCGAGGTCCGTCTGCGAGCACAGCCCCAGCGCCACCGGGTCCTGCGGCGTCAGGTTGGCCGAGTTCCAGTGCGTGCGGTCGCGGATGGCGGCGATGGTCGGCTTGGTGGTGCCGACCAGGCGGATGATCTGGCTGTCCTTCATCTCCGGGTGGTTGCGCAACAGCCATAGAACGGCGTTGGGCCGGTCCTGGCGGCGGGACACCGGCGTGTAGCGCGGGCCGGGCTTGCTCTTCACCGGCGGGATGTCGACCTTGCGCTCGGCGAGCTTGAGGCGGTGCTCGGGGTCCTTCTCGGCCTGCAGGATCTCCTCGCGGGTCAGCTGGCCGTTGGAGATCGGGTCCATGCCCTTGATGCCCTGCGCCACGTCGCCGTCGGCGATGCCCTTCACCTCCAGCACGTGCAGGCCGCAGAACTCGGCGATCTGCTCGAACGACAGCGACGTGTTCTCCACCAGCCAGACGGCAGTGGCTTTCGGCATCAGGGGCTTGTGCGCGCTCATGGGTGGCCTTTCAGCGCCGGCAAGGAGCATCTTTCCCATGCAGGCCGACGTTCAGAGTATGTGCGGGAGCGCCTGCTTATACCGCCGGGGGAGAGTCGGCGCAACGGCGAGGAATGCGGCGCAAAATGCCTGACAGTTGAGCGGGCCGTCGCCATGCTGCAATGCGAGGCACCCCGGCCGAGCTGGCCCGGCCACCGTCGTCCGGGCCGCCAGCAGGCGCATGCGACCCCCACGCAACTCCAAGGCGCTCCAGCGGTTTTTGCTCGACAGCCATGAGCGCAGCTGTGGGTTGTTGCGGTGCACCGCGTTAGCGACTAATTTTGCGGCGCGATATGAGCGCGTTTCGGTCAGAGGCAGGCGATGAACGTGGTTACGCGGCAGGTCTACTACTTCGAGGACCTCGAGCTGGGAATGGAGGCGAGCTTCGCCAAGACCGTAACCGCAGCCGATATCCTGGCATTCGCAGAGGTCACGGGCGACTGGAACCCCGTCCACCTCGACACCGAGTATGCTGCCAAGACCGTGTTCCGCGAGCCCATCGCCCACGGCATGCTGACGGCCGGCTACATCTCCGCGGTGTTCGGCTCGCAGATGCCCGGGCCCGGTGCCATCTACGTCTCCCAGACCCTCAACTTCCGCGCCCCCGTGAGGATCGGCGATCAGGTGGTGGCGAGGGTGAGGGTCATGGAGCTCTATCCGGCTAAGCGCCGCGCCCGTTTCGACTGCGTATGCGAGGTGGCCGGCAAGACGGTGCTGGAGGGGGAGGCTGTGCTGATGGTGCCCGCCCGCCCGGCCGCCGCCGCCTGACAGTCCGAGCCTGACAGTCCGAGATGGAGCGCCGCTCCTCCTGGCCCGGCGTAGGCTCGATCGGGACCTCGTGGCCGGCCTTGGCAGGCAACCATCGGCGCCGACCGGCCCAGGGAGGCGTACGCTGCCTAATCTCCGTTGTCAGATATAGTGGACAAAGAATTGCGGGGATGATGCATCGGCGTCATGGCGCCGCGACGGGCTCGCTGGCAACCGTGGGGATCTACAACCCACGGAGCGGCACATGCGGGTATTGCTGGGTGTTCTGATGCTGGCGGGGTGCGCGGCGGAGCCTGTCCCCGTGAGCAGCGGGGGGAACGGCCTCTTGAAGCTCCGCACCGCAGAGTGGCACGCCTGCATCGCCCGCGAGTTCCTGACCGCCGTCCAGAGCTCGGCCAGCCGGTCGGTCGCGGCTGAATTTGCCCTTGGTCTCTGCAGAACCGAGGAAAACGCCATCATCGGCAGCGCGGGACTGTCACCCGACGAGACGGCGCGCGTGCTCACACAGGTCAAGGCCAATCTAAAGCAGCGGCTGATTGCGTTGCCACCGGCGACCGGCACGCAAGAGCCACAGCCCCGCCAGCAGGGCATCTAGCGCGGCCTGCACGGCTCCTTGCGGGACGAGCCGCTGCCCCGCATAGTCTTTGCCTAAGCCGCTGTTTTACTGCAGAAGATTGGCGGAGCCGGAGGCCGTTTTCATAGGGTCCGACGCTTTCCGGGGCAATCCAGCAAGGCACTGACGCGCCTGTGCATTTCCTGAATTTGCCGTCTGGACACGTCCGAACACGTCCGACATAATCCGGCTCGCTTTTGTGGGTAGAGACGGGGAGCGCCGGGTTAGGCGGACACTCATAGGCGGACGGAAATCATGCGCAGCACGAACAAGCTTTCACCCCTCGACATCACCCGGCTGAACGACACCGGCCGCTACGCGGACGGCGGCGGCTTGTATTTGCAGGTGACGCGCTGGGAGAGGGACGGCCAGGAGTGGACCACCAAGGCCTGGTTGTTCCGCTTCATGCTGAACGGCAGAGCCAGGGAGATGGGGCTCGGCAGCCTCGATACCTTCAGCTTGAAGGAGGCGCGGCTGCGCGCCCGCGCCCAGCGCCAGCTCCTGGCCGACGGCATCGACCCGCTGGAGCGGCGCAAACATGGGCAGACCGCAGCCAAGCTGGAGGCTGCGCGCACCATCACCTTCAAAGATGCTGCCGAGCGCTACATCGCAGCACACCGCGCAGGTTGGAAGAATCTGAAGCACGGCGAGCAGTGGGGCAGCACCCTTGAGACCTACGCCTATCCCATCATCGGCAGCATGCCGGTGGCGTCGATCGACACCGCGCTGGTGATGAAGGTGCTGCAGCAGCCGGTCAAGGTCGGCAAGGACACGGTGCCCTTCTGGAACGGCAAGGTCGAGACCGCCAGCAGGGTGCGCGGCAGGATCGAGAACATCCTGGATTGGGCACGGGTGCAGGGCATGCGCAACGGCGAGAACGTCGCGTCCTGGAAAGGGCACCTTGATAAGCTCCTGCCGGCGCGCTCCAGGGTGGCGAGCGTCGTGCATCAGGCGGCCATGCCGTGGCAGCAGGTGCCCGCCTACATGGGCCAGCTACGCGACCGCGCCGACATCAGCGCACGGGCGCTGGAGTTCACCATCCTGACCTGGGCGCGCACGTCCGAGGCCATCCTCGCCACCTGGGACGAGATCGACTTCGAGGAGAGGGTGTGGACGCGGCCCGCCGAGCACATGAAGGCGAAGCTGGAGCACCGCGTGCCGCTCTCGGAGCGGGCCATCCAGATCCTCAAGGCGCTGCCGCGGGAGGAGGGCAACCCTCACGTGTTCCTTGGCGCAGTGAAGGGGAAGGGGTTGAGCAACATGGCGATGCTGCAGCTCCTCAAGGGCACGCACCCCGATCTGACCGTTCACGGGTTCAGGAGCGCCGCGCGGGATTGGGCCGGCGAGAGCACGTCATTCCCGCACGACATTTGCGAGATGGCCTTGGCGCACGTGCGCGAGAACAAGGTGCACGGCGCCTATCAGAGGGGCGAGCTGCTGACGAAGCGCCGCAAGCTCATGGACGCCTGGGCGTCCTACTGCGCCAAGCCTGCCAGCAGCGGCAACGTGCGCGAGCTCAAGAGGGCGTGATGCACAACAACTACTGGGACGAGCTTGTGGGAATTGCCGGGACGTACGGCCTATCACCTGACAAACCGGGGGATGGGTGGGTGCTGGCGCTCTCCTTCTACATCCATGCTATCCGCCCCAGGCTCTTGGCTGCACAAACAAAGAGCGGACGGAAGGCCACCTTCGCCCAAGACCTGACCATGATGTTCTGCATGGAGGTCCGCAGGATCTGTGGTGATACCCGGAGTGACCCCGTTCTGATTCGGGAGATTGCCCAGCAGTGCGGCTGGTGCTCGCCGAAGCTCTCTACACTGGTGCGCCGGTTCAAAGACTTGAAAGACCCCGACAGCCATCGTTCCAAGCGTGTGCGCGCCTTCGTCAAGGAGATCGAGGAGGCGGGGGTGGATGCATGGCCTGCTTCCTCTCAAGTGGCGTGCGGTAGATGGCCGAACTTATCAACAGTGCGGAAATAGGTTGCGCATTCCGCACGCCACGCCCACCCCACTATTTGTCCGATCCGTCCCGAGAAATCACAAGGACGGATTAAATGAAGCAGGCATCTCCAGATACGTTCCTGCGCGACCGACAGGTTACGGCCGCGACGGGTATCCCCCGCTCGACCAGATATGAGTTGATGGACAAGGGGCTGTTCCCGAAGCCCGTCAAGCTTTCCCCCCGCATCGTGGCGTGGTCCGCCGCCGAGATCGCCGCTTGGCAGGCCGAGCGCATCGCCGAGCGCGACGCGAGGGCGGTGTGATGCGACCCCCCGAAAAGATAAGGCCGCCCCGGTGGTTGGGACGGCCTCGAATCTCAGCCGGCAAGCTGATGCGGACCTGGGCGCCTTTGCTGTCGGAGGCTCATGCCTACGCTGCATCAGGCAGCGCCACGGCGCACGGACAGTCAAATCCCCAGACGGGTACCACCGCAGATGGCGCGCCTTGTATAGCGCGTGCCGCCATCGTTGCCAAGTCAAGCGATGGCTTTCATGAACAACCCAAGAATTGACAAGAGCCAGTTCCCGCACTTCCTCCGGGTACTCGACCCCGACGCCAAGTGGTTCACGATCCAGACCTTCACCGACAGCGAGCAGAAGCCGACACCGGACCCGCTCGCCAAGGTGTTCAACGTGAGCCGCATCACCCGTGCCGTGCTCGACACCTACGCGCAGGGCGCAGGCATCTATCTCACCGTCAACGACACCGAGGGCAACGGCAGGAAGGCTGGTGCTGTCACCCGCGTCCGTGCCGTGTGGCAGGAGGATGACGACGGGTACGAGGGGCCGTTCCCCATCGAGCCGTCCTTCGTCGTCGAAACCTCGCTGGGTCACTTCCATCGGTACTGGCTCACTGCCGGCGACTGGCCTGCCGACGAGCAGGGACGGCGCGACTTCGCAGGCGTCATGGCCCGCATGGTGGCGAGCTACGGTAGCGACCCCGGCGCCAAGGACATCAGCCGTGTGCTGCGCCTCCCCGGTTTCCTGCACAGAAAGAGCCCCGACGACCCGCACATGGTCCGCGTCATCGGTGGCAATCGGCAGCACTACCTCCGCGCCGAGATCCTGGCAGGGTTCCCGCCGCTCGATAGCCCGACAGGGAAAAGTGGCAACGGCCATGATGCCGGAGGTGAAGGCTACGCCGAGCTCGTGCGCGGGGTGCTGAGCAGCGACACCTACCACGCCGGCCTGCGTGATATCGCCTGGCGTCAGACCGGCGCCGGCATGCCGGCGGGCATGATTGTCGAGCAGCTTCGCGGCATGATGCTCAGCATCCCCGAGGAGAAGCGTGACGATCGGTGGCAGGCGCGCTTTGCCTCCATCCCTGGGCTTGTCAACAGCGCCGAGGGGAAGAACCAGCCGAACCGTGCGGAGCGTAGGGCGGTAGAGAGCACTGCACGCCGCTTGCTCTCCAAGCGCGGGGACCAAATCCGCCTCGCTCGCATCTCCTGGGTATGGCAGGGGCGCATCGCCCGCGGGAAGCACACCGCCCTGGCTGGCTCCCCTGGCATCGGCAAGTCTCAGCTTCTCATCTGGATAGCGGCCACCGTGAGCAAGGGTTGCCCCTGGCCGGCCGGCGAGGGCAAAGCCCCCCTTGGCAGCATCGTGCTCTTGAGCGCCGAGGACGGTGCCGAGGACACCATCATGCCCCGGTTCCTCGCTGCCGGAGGCGACCCCACCAAGCTCCACGTCATCACCGCAACGATGGACGAGAACGAGGGTGTGCACACCTTCAATCTCGTGGCGGACCTGCAGGCCCTGGAGGCAAAAATTCGGGAAGTGGGCGACGTGGTACTCGTCATCATCGACCCCATCAGCTCCTACATGGGCGCGACCGACAGCCACCGAAACACGGAGGTGCGCGGCGCGATCGAGCCCCTGAGCGAGATGGCAGACCGGCTCGGCGTGGCGATCGTCAGCAACACCCACTTTAGCAAAGCGGGTGGCTCGACGAAGACGCGGGCGCTGGAGAGGGTTATTGGCTCGATCGCCTTCGTCGGTGCGCCTCGCGCTGCCTTCGCCGTGGTAGAGGAGGCTGACGACACTGGCCGGCGGCTGCTCCTGCACCTCAAGAATAACATCGCGCCGGCAGCCCCAGGGCTCGCCTTCACCCTGGAGCAGGCCGTCGCCGGCTACATCGACGCCGAGCCCCTCTATGCCTCCCGCATCGTCTGGAGCGACGAGCCGGTGAACGTCACCGCCGACCAAGCCATCGCCGAGCACGAGGCCAGTCTGCGCGGGGAGGCGAGAGAGCGGGCCGCGCCGGAGCGCGACAACGCCGAGGCGTTCCTCCGGTCCTGGTTGAAGGACGGCCCTGTGGACGCGAAGCTCCTCAAGCGTGCGGCGCTCGACGCCGGCATCACCGAGAAGACCTTTCGCATCGCCAAGGAGCGCCTCTGCGAGAGCGTCCAGAGACGCACCGATGATGGCCGCCGCATCGAGGGATGGGACATCCGTCTGCGACCTGCAACTGAACCTCTAGATGACCCTTAGAACGCTCAAGAATGTCTAGATGCCTAAGAAAAAGGAGTTGGGCATCTAGAGGGTCTGATGGGCATCTAGACCAAGCAAGGACATGCAACATGACCCTCGCCCATGTCTCCGAGATCGTCCGCCGCTTCGAAGCCGACCGAGCCGCAGTGAGCTACGCGGAATGGCGCGCCTGGCTCGCCGCGCAGGAACGACGCATCGCCATCCACCACATCAGGAGCAAGCTTCAAGCCATGTCCACCGGCCACCGTACGCCAGTCCCAGGGTTCAAACTCGACAAGGAGACCGGCAAGCCTGTCGCAGACCAGCGACGCCTGCCCGTGAACATCCAGCTTCAGAAACGGGCCAGCAAGGCCGTCCGCATCCCCATCATCAAGAGGACCAAGACATGAGCAATTACCCCCAATCCTTCCCTGTCACCAAGCTGTACCGCAAGCAGTCCAAGGAGGGTCGAAGCTACTTCGTCGGCCGCTTGGGCGGCGCTCGCCTCGCCCTGCTCAAGTCGAACGAGACCGGCGACAATGGCGAGGAGGTGTGGACGCTGCTCATCTCGCCTGCGCCACAAAAGACCGGGGCACCAGCGCAACCTGAGCAGCCACCGCAACAGGAGCGCCGAGATTGGCAGCGACCGGCAGAAGACACGATCCCGTTCTAGTCGCAGTGCGTAGGTACAACTCACAATCGGAGAATGAAGATGCGAACCGAGACTGAAGGCCTGTCCGATGCCGAGCAGGCCTATGCGGAGGAGGAGCAGCGCCGCCGTAGCGACTACGCCACGAGTACATCGTCCTGGGGGCATATCGGCACCCTGCCAAAGTGGAGCACGGGGTCAGGGCACTGCGAGCACGCGGAGGACTTCCCGGACCTGGACCAGCACCCGTGGGTGTGCGGGCGCATGACTGGGCGCAGCCCTAATAGCCATGGCTGGTGTCCGAGCTGCCCCTTCGCCATGCCGAAGGAAGAGGAAGCCGCCTGAAACCCGTCCATCGGAGCGCCGGCTCCAGGTCGGCCTCCTGACAAGCGACTGTTACATTATAACATTCGGACGCGGAATTTGGAGTTTCGGCTCGCGTTTGAATTTGCCGAAATCGGCGGCTTCTGGTAGGAAAATTCGTGGGTCGATTTGTGGGTAGGCTTCAGTAGCGTCCAATTTGCGTAGCGTTTTCGCGCAATCACGGCGGAGACAGCCTCCGCCAGGACGCACCAGATGACCGACAAAGACGACATACAACGCAGGCGACCCACGGGGGACCGCTCCGCCTTTGAGACGGCCAGATATGTGGCCTACGTCGCCGAGCAGGCGGCGCAAATGGCAGAGACTGAGCAGGCGTCCGAAGCGCCGGCTGAGCCAGCCGAGACCGCACCAGAAGCCAAGCCTGCCAAGCCCGGCAACCGCAGCAAACGCGGGGGCGCCCGACCTGGCGCCGGCCGGCCCCGCAAGCATCATCCGATCGCTGTCCCCGCCTCGCCGGACGACATGCGGAAACTGCTCCGCTCAATCGACGGCATAGAGACCCTCAAGGCGATCATCGAGGGCGCAGAGCTGCATGCCTCCGGGCCGACAGGCAAGCCGATCTTGGTACGGCCGACCGTGGGCGAGCGCCTGACCGCCCTGAAGCTCTGGGTGGATAGGCTCCTGCCTACGCTCACGGCCCAGGAGCTCAAGGCGGACGTGACCGCCGTGTCCGCTCACGTGGACAGCCGCAGCGCGGTACGGGCGATCGTCGACCTCCTACGCGACAGCCGGGGCACCGGGGACCTGACCACAGGGGACCTGACCGGTACGCTGCTGGGCAAGGCCATCGGCGAGGCCAAAGCTCCGCCCGTCAACGACGCCCCCGACGACGCCCCCATGTCCGGGCACAGCGAGCTGCCGCCATGGGCACACTCGCCCACACCCTCACAGGCTGTCGTCCACCTCGAGGAGCACCGCCGCCACCTGCATGCGGCACGCCCCGACGAGCGGCCCCCGCCGGGCACGGTCGGGCCTCCGGCTGGCAGGGCAGACCAGCTCCAGGAGGGCGAGCGCATCCTGACCGACGCGGGCACGTGGATTGAATACACGGGCGTCACCAATGGCGACGGCCGGCAGCGGTTCTGGGTGTGCGACCGTCACGGTCAGCGCGTCACGAGCATCTGGGGCAAGGACGAGGCGGTCGCCAAGGCTCGCGAGCTCGGCAGCAAAGGGAGCATTTCAAAATGATGGGCCGCCACACCTTCAGCTTCAACACGGGTGCCAGCCCTGCCGGCGACACCGGGCCTGGCATCGTCGGGGCAGTGCGCCAGATACGGTGGTCCCGTGAGAGCGGGGACACGGGCGGCGCCATCGCGGTGTCCCTCCTGCCCCGCACGGGCGACACGGGCGACGGCATCACCATCCTGGCCTGCGGGCTCACCCCACAATTCCAGAAGGTCCCGGTGCAGCCCACCCACCACAGCGACGGGTTCGACACCGGGGCGGCGCAGGAGGTACCCTATGTGGCCGCCGAGGACCGCCTGCGGGTGAAGCTGACGCCCTCGGGGACGGGCGTGGTTGGCCGCCTGTGGGTATGGAGCAGCGACGATGTCCGTTGACCTGTCAACCCGCCGGTCCGAGGCCGAGGCCGAGCTGCAGGCCTTGCGGCTAGCGCGGGGCAAGGCTCTGCTGGACGGTCGGCAGTTCGCGCATCAGACCCGAATCGACGTGCTCACGCAGTTCCTGGAGGCGCTGAACAGCGCCGAGGGTGTTGCAGCCGAGCGCGAGCGCGAGGCGGCTGAGGTGCGCAGGCTGCAGCGTCTGGCCGACTTGCGCTGCGAGCTCGCGGGCCTGGAGGAGCAGCGGCTTGAGGCGTTCGAGCTGGCCGAGATGGCCTGCCGCAACCTGGTGGACAACATCAACCGCATCATCGCCGTCAACGCCCGGATGATGCGCGTGGCGCACGCCATCAACGAAGCGCCCATCCCTACGCCGCTGATGCAGGAGGTTGTCGTCGAGCGTATCGCGGGACGGATGGCCGGGGTGCTCTGTACCATAAAAGGGTACACGCACAAGTTCAGCCATTTCGTGTGGCCCACCAGTAAGAACCTCTACCCCGCCGGAACCAGTTGGGCCGAGAAGGAGAGGAGGCTCCTCGCGCACCATCTCGAGCCGCTGATAGCCGGCGCCACGCCGAAGCCGACAGAACAACGGTTGATGATCGAGCACAAACCAGAAAAGGCGATGAACGCATGACGACCCCCACCACCACTGCGCAGCCGCAGCCCGAGACGGTGAGCACCCAGCCGCGGAAGGTGCCGAAGATAAAGCCCGACAGGCTTGAGCTGCATCACGCCGGCTACGGCTTCAAATACTGCATCGTCAACGCACCCGCGGACCTCACGCTCTCGGATCTGAATGACCACCCCGAGATCTGGGCACTCGTGCAGGACCCGAAGCACGGGCTTTCCCTGGCCGAGTGGGACGTAGTGGAAATCCGATGGCCGACGCAGCTTGTGACGGCGCGGGTCAACCATGCCGATCGCAATCAGGTGGTGCTGTTCGACATCCGCCGGGCGAGCAAGCCGCAGCGCGAGGTGGCGCTCTACAGCGACGACCGCTACGAGGTGAAGTGGGCACCGGAAGGGGGATATACATACTATCGCAAGAGCGACAATTGCAAAATGGGCAACACCACCTGGCCGACGCCCGAGGGCGCGAAACAGGCGCTCATCAGCCGCGAATACCCGCCAACGCAGCACTTCGGGTCGCCGGCATGACCAAGGTTGTCCGCTACGAAAGCAACGTGCCCGCCGGCTACACGGAGCTCAACCGGGTGGCGCCGGGTTTCGAGGAGCATCTCGACCGCACCGGCAAGGCTGTGGCTCTGCCTGCGGGTGCTCTTGACGAGCTGCCTGCGGGCGCGGTGGAAGCGTGGGAAGACGACCCGGCCGGGCCGGCCTTCAGGTATGCGACGCTGCGCAACTCCACAGCAATCCTGCACGCCCTGACGGAGCACGAGCTCAACCAGCTCATAGGGTGGTTCCGCTGGTTGCCCGAGGGCGTGCAGGAGGTTGTCATCGAGGACCTCGCCATGCCGCCGTGGCGGGCACGCTCGCTGCCGAAGGCGACGCTGGAGAGGTTCGCCAACACCCGTGAGGGCCACATCCTGGCCAAGCATTGGGGCGGCGCCGCGGACCGCCGCATCGCTATGGTGCTGAGCCGGCTCAACGGCATCCGCGACAAGATCACGCCGTCCGGCATCGGCGCGCTGCACCGCGTTATTCGCGCCATGAGCGTGAGGCAATTGGTCGCGTGCTGCATAATGATGTCGGAGACCCAGTGATGGTGAAACTTCCAGATTTCCGAGGCGGCCGACCAAGGCCCCTAAAGCGCGAACCGGATCGCCGGAAAGGTCCGCCTCCAGAGGGTCTGCTTGAGTACCTGGCGCGATCGACGGACGCCGAGATGCAGCACCGCGACGAGCGCGAAGAGCGCGAGCGGCGGTTCAGGTTCGCCTCTGAACTCGCTGCCAAGCAGGACCGGGACAGCGCCGAGTGGGAAGCGTCGCTGAGCATGCCTCGGGCCAGCCTGCCTGCGGCTGACGAAGCCTATGACGAGGAGGCCGACTAATGCTCTGGAAACGGAAGTCTGAACCGCAACCGACACCGGGCGAGACCGCTGCTGACAAGTGCGCACAGATGCCGACCGATGCAGACACCGATGCCGAGCAGTCTGGCCCTGTTGTGCTCGGTGGCATCCGCACCGCACGTGAGCATGCGATAGCGCTGCTCGAGGCCCTGCGCGCTGCCGGGCTCGATGGCCGGTCGCTGTTGGCGGACGACATGGAGGAGATGCACCGCATGCTGTGCGAGCAGAACGCCTGGATCTATCGCCGCTGGCCGGCGGTCGGGCGGGAGCTGAAACGGCTGGGCTTGCGAAAGACGAAAGTGTGGGCGGATGGCCAGCGCCTGACTGCCTACGAGATCGCCGCGCCCACGTCGAACGTCGTCGCCCTGGAGCGCGGGCGGGCCTGAAGCAACAGGCGAAAAAAAGAACCTCACGGCCTCGTCGCGTGTGCGCCAATCGGCGATGTCGACGACGTTGTGGTGGGCGCGGAGCTTCATGAGCGGCGCAGGATGTGGTCGGTACGCAGACAGCGCAGAACAGGCTCGGGCGGCGCGCCGTGGCCACGTGGGAACGACCCAATCTCGGCTTCCGTCCTACGCGCGATCTCGCGGGCGACCCGTGCCATCCACTCCGGGGAGCGGTAGCGATGCCGTGGCTCGACCTCAACCGGCGGAAGTAGTGCCCGCAGCACGGTGGCTGGTGGGAGCGTGGGATTGTCGTTCATGACTTCCGCCCCTTGGGCTTCTCCGGCTTCTCCTGCTCCATCATGGTCTTGATGGCGTCCTCGACGACCAGCGCAAGGAAGCTCGATAGCGGGCGTCTGTCACGGTCGGCATAGCGTTTCGCGGCCTCGCCGATGGCCTCCTTCAGCCGCAGGGTGACGACCACAGTTCTCTTCTCCTTCATGTGATGCGCCGTAACGGTGCGCATCGGATGTTGTCTAGAGTTACAATCGTGCTATCGTAACTCTTGCTGCTCGGCAAGGGCGGCGCGTTGTTCAGGAGTTTCGACCATGAGCCTTACCGCCCGCGTTATCACCATGATGAGCGGCGTCAGCCACTTCCAAGTGCGGGCGCTCACGCCCGATGAGCGGCTCCGCCTCGCCAAGGAGTGCCTCCGGCTTCTGCAGGCGTGCGAGATCGCGGCGCCGCCAGCGCCCAGGTCGACGGGCGTCCTCTCCGAGCTGAGAGAAGACAAGCGCGCGGAATAGAGGTTTGCCCGGCGCACAACTCTCCCCGCGCCGGTCATGGGGGGCCGCGGTGTACCCCCCGCAAGGCATCGCGGCCCTCAGTGTTCACACAGTTGTGATTGAGAATATTCCTGAATTGAGCGCCAGAACTACAGTCGAGCGCGACGGATAGTCTGGCAATTCTTGCGTTCACGGTGTAGTATCACCGTAATCCCCCCACAATCAGGCACGAAGCGCGGTACGCGGTAAGCGTGGAGCGCCCCACAGGGCGCCAGTGACCGAGGGTAAGGGGGAGGCCTCGCACAGGAAGGCTCGCGAGGCGGGCGCTCGACCGGACTGCGACAACAGCACCGGCCGAGCTAACCACGAACCGGAAGGGACCGGTATCATGGCTGAGCTTCATTCTCTACCAACCAACAACCAAACCCTCAAGGTGGCGTCGCATCGTCGGCGTTCGCCTGCCAAGCCTGCCGAGACGGCCAACCGTCCCGCGCTGGCGAGGCAACAGCAGGCCGCAGCGGCGGTTGCCGTCGTGGCCGTGATCCTGACCATCCTGTCCTTGTCGCATTTGGCGCATGGCGTTCAGCTCCTCACGAGTTGCCCCTTGTGGGAGAGCTGGGCGATGGCAGCCGGTCTCGACCTGGCCTTTCTGGGCTGCGAGATCGGGCTGCTGGCCTCGGCAACGGATCGGGTGCGTAAGGAGATCGCCGGCTACTGCCGCATGGCTATCGGCGGCACGATGCTGGTGAGCGCCGGCCTCAACGGGCTGGCGTTCGGCGCGGTGGCAACCGGCTGGTTTCTGTATCCTGCGATCGGTCTGGGCGTTAGCGTGCCCGGCCTGATCTATCTGCTCTCACGGGTCAGCTTCACGCTGGCCTCGCGCTGATATCCAGCCCCGCCCGGCTCCGGCTTGGCGGGGTTTTTTCTTTGTGGGTAGGACCGTGGGCAGAGACCAGTCATTTGCAAGAAATTCAATGAAATCAGGTGCTTCTGGACAGTGTTGGCGGAGCCGGAGGGATTCGAACCCTCGGTACGCCTTTACAGCGTACAATGGTTTAGCAAACCACCGCCTTCAGCCACTCGGCCACAGCTCCTCACGTCACTCCATACCACAGCTCTGGCCGGAGTGCCTAAAAAGTGCCTAATCGCATCTAACTATTTGAGATCCCTCAAGATGCCTACGGGTTAGCAAACCGCCGCCTTCAGCCTCTCGGCCACGTCTCCGTCCGGCAGGATCAGGCCCTTAGCATAGCCGGGGGCGCTTGATAACCCATCGCGCGTGCTGACGCAGCAATCGACTGGGTTGGGCCGGGTGCGGGGTGGAAATGTCCGCCGTGCTGTTCTATTTCCACCGCATTGCGCCTGTAGGCGCCTCCCTCAGGAGCTGAATGGGCCCGGCCCGGCGCCGGCTCCTCGGGGCCTGACATTCATTGCGGGGAAGCTGCAGTGTTGCATTCGGTACGAGGCTTGCTGTTGGTCGCAGCTCTGGGGGCGGCCGCCCAGGCCCAGGCCCAGACGGCGGCCCAGAAGGAGCTGAACGACCTCACCGGCGCGCCCGCCGGCACGCGCTGCTTCCAGTCCGTCAGGCTGGCGCAGGAGTTCGCCACCCGCTACGTGGCCTCGGGGCTCTGTCCGCA
>Ga0070694_100000073_pt1 | contig 48114 bp, 41 predicted proteins | sample KBSK1251metaG_FD_65470 | JGI IMG/M metagenome (GOLD analysis project Ga0070694, IMG submission 65470) | Corn, switchgrass and miscanthus rhizosphere microbial communities from Kellogg Biological Station, Michigan, USA - KBS K1-25-1 metaG | ecosystem: Host-associated > Plants > Roots >...
GCAGAGTGGTTCCGCCTCGGTCGTCTGCTCATCGTCGCTCCTGATTCGCCGGCACAACCGTGCCCGCTGTCAGGCAGAGATTCCACTCATCGCACCGTCTGAAATTGTGGAGCCACTTCTATATCGCGGACCTGCTCCAATGCCGGGCTGTTGACCAAGGTCGCGCGCGCCTCGGGAACGATTGACGCTGCGCGACGATCCCGTCAGGTTCTGAGGTAGTTAGCCCCTGGCGTGGCCGAGCCGAAGAACTGCGAACGCATCGTCCGAGGGACTTTCCCCAAGCGCTCCCAGAACGTGCATGACCGGCGCTCTCGGTGTTCGAGTGAAGGGAGCCGGGCCGCTGTCTGGCAGCTTGGGTTCGCCAGCCACGACGCGAGGGGAAGCAATCGATGCACTCTCATTTGTTTGCGCAAAGCTCGCCCGGCACCGCTGGTGCGCTACTGATGGCTGTCCTGATCGGGGCTCGGGCAGCAGCGCCTGCGTCCGCCGAATACCCGGAGCGATTGATCCGGCTGATCGTTCCGCAGGCGCCGGGCAGCGCAACCGACGTTCTCGCCCGCATCCTGGCTGCCCAGCTTGAAGCAAAGATCGGGCAATCGATTGTCGTCGAGAACCGCCCAGGCGGGGCGCTCACAACCGGTCTCAGCTTCACGGCGAAGTCCGAGCCCGATGGCTACACGATTGCCATGGGCCCGATCGGCGCGCTGGCGATCACGCGTCACATGGTGAAGAAGCTCCCTTACGACATCGAGCGGGACTTCCAGCCGATCGCGCTCGCGACCCGCGGCCAGATGCTGCTTGCGGTGACGCCGACACTTCCCGTTCGCTCCGTCCAGGAGCTGATTGCCTACGCGAAAGCCAAACCAGGAACCTTGGTCTATGCATCATCCAGCGCCGGCTCCCCAGGCCACGTGGGAGCCGAGCTGTTCAAGTCCATGACCGGCATCGACATGGCGCACGTGCCTTACCGCGGTGGGTCGACGGCGATCACCGATCTGATGTCCGGACAGGTTCATGTGATGTTGGAGAGCCTGAGCTCGATCGCTCCCTTCGCGCAATCGGGGGATGTTCGCCCGCTAGCTGTGTCCGGCAGGCACCGATCGGCGGCCTTTCCGGATTTGCCAACGATCGACGAGGCGGGTGTCCCCGGCTTCGAGGTGACGACGTGGAACGGTGTCATCGCGCCAGCAGGTATCGCACGTCCCATCATCGACAAGCTCAATGCAGCGATCAATCGCGCTGTCCGAACACCGGCGTTCGAGGAGCGATTGGCTGCTCTGGGCCAGGAGGCGGCCGGCGGGACACCCGAAGACTTTGCCGAGGCCATTCGCAGGGATTCTGCCAAGTGGCTCGGGGTGATCCGCCGCTCAGGCCTCACCCTCGACTGAGCATGGGCGCCATCCTTGCGCACGCTGCGAGGCCAGCCTCAATTTCGCGCTAGTCGACCCAGTTAAATGCCACGGGCATTGGCATGAATTCGGCAAGGCGCAGACCCGGCTTGGAAAATGACGGACACAGCGTTTCGCAGAGAACTCGACGCCGCTATCGGATCGGGGCGACGTCTGGGGACCAGAAGCAAGACTGCGGCGCATCGGCTGAGGGAAGAAGCTAGCCGATGGCGGACGGATCACCATGTCCGCCGAGAGACACGGTTTCAGCATCGCGCTGTCGTGGACCGAGTTTCAGCACTCGTTAACTGACTCCCCGTGTGCTGAAAGGCGCCCCGGCATGGCGTTGGAGCGCCAAGCCGGGACTGGCCACAGCATCCGACCAAGGAGAAAGACACCATGGCTACCATCGCAATACCACACGCCGAACCGTGCTTGCCATCATGGGCGGCGCGCTTGCACAGGCTGCACCTGCCACGGCGGCGCCGGCCACCCCGGAGTTCGCCCCAGCGCCGACGCTCCTGGGCCGGCGCTATCTGCGGTACGGCGTGATCGAGGACGGCAACCGGGCAGAAGCGGCCTTGGGCCGCTACGAGCGCGAGCTGGCGAACATGCGCGCCGAGATCGTGGCGCGCCCGGTGCAATCCGTCGCCGAGATGGTGGACAGGCTGATCCTGACCGCGCATGACAGCGACCCGAACTACAACTGCATCCGACACGAAAGCCTGTGGCCGGTTCTGGGCGGGGCGCTGGTGGTGGCCGGCATCAACCCTCATGAGTGCTGCGAAGATGCGACGTGCGCGGCTGACGCTCTCGCCTTCCCGCTGGAGGCGTGACCATGGCAAAGACGGCAACCCTGAAATCTGCCACTGCTTCGGTGCGCAAGGCGAAGGCGCGAAAACCGGCAAAGCTGTCCCAACGCCAGCGCGAGGTTGCTGAGCGCGAGGAGGACGAGCGCCGCCGCTTCTGGATAGACCTGGGCGAGAAGGGCAGGCGCCGGCTGCCGGCGCTCATGACGATGGAGGATCTCATCGTCGCGCTCGGCGGTCCGCGTGCGATCGACGACTGGCTGTACAATGGTGAGCCCGAGCGCTGGCTCGAACAGGGGTATGTAACGAGAGGCTACGACCTGCAAGTCTATCTGACGCTGACAACCATGGGATATCGGCACATCGACCCGAAGCTGTTCGGTGTCCCGAACTGGAGCTATCTGGTACCGCCGACTATGCGGCTGCCCGAGCTACCGGCGGCGTAGCCGACCTCGGGGCCCCGGCGATCGCCGCCTTCTTCATCTCCGGCCCCGCCATCTCGGCGGGGCCGTTTTCGTTGCAACCTCGCGCCCGAGCGAAAGGGGGCGCCCCAAGGTGAGGCCGGCACATGGGTAGCGCCAACCTGCCGCATGATAATGCTCAGGCCACCCCACGGTTCCGGTAGGAAGCGCCCCTTGGCGGGTGGACGTGGCACGTCGGCCACAGCGTACGAGCACATCGGGCAATGAAGGAATTCCAGCTGGAGGAGCGACAACAGCGCCGGCTGACAGCGCAGCGAGAAGGTGATGTCGGGTACCTTCGAAAAACCGAACCGCCCGGCCTCAAATGGAGCAGGGCGGTTCGCGGCAACTCCCACTACTGTGGAGCAAGTAGTGGTAGCGAAAAGCGCCGTGACATGATTCGCTGTGGGAACGCTACTCGTCATGAGCACCATGGCTGCATGCTCGCAACGGCGTAGCAATCTCAGCGGGATCGTCCGGGAGAGATTGGGGCATCTTCAGGAGTTACCCCAACCGCCGGCCTGTGCTGGATTTTGCGGACTACGAGGGCGAGGGGTGTCCCCGTCCCCTTTGCTCCCAAGCTGTTGTGTCGAGAGAGCGCGGAGCCGCTGAGCTATCTCCCCTTGGGGGCTCCCGCCTAGGGTCGAAGCGGCCCCGTCCTGACCTAACAGGGCCGCTTTCGTGCGCTCGCTGGACGGCCGATTGGTTGGCGCTGGAAGTTTCTCGACTGGAGTGTGGAACGGCGCTGAAGCTTTAGCGTTAACCATATGAGCGCCGTGGCCCTCCCCTCTCGAAAGGTCCGGACTTGGCGCGTTTGCGGGCAAGCCTTGAACCGCACCCAGGGCATGGCCCATCGGGCATCTCAGCGCCACCCCGCCCTGGGATGCCCGACCTGCTGTCGGAGCGATACACGGCCGGCTTAGCAAGGTCGTGCGCTCATGTGCCGGGCGCCCCGCCCGTCACCCAATCCTATGCTTCTGCCGGAACGCCTCAACCGCGGCAGCCTTGAGCGCGCCTCGCTCAACGGCGCTTGGGCGGCAAGACTGAGCATAATCGTTGCCAGGCTCAATCGGGCCGTCTCGACCGCGCTGGCGCGGATAGTCCGCTTCTCTGGAAAGCCGACGGCCGCGTGCTTCTCGCCCACAACCAAGCGGACTCGAACTGGGTGTCGTCAGGCCTGGTCGCCTAGCACGAACTGCGTGTTCGCGAATGCAACTTGCGAACATCCGGATCGTTCGCTCCATGGACGCCGGGTTACGGGACACATTCACCGTCCCGGAGCAGGGGACGACACGGTGCGGCCTGATCCAAAGTTGCACTCCACCACACAAGCCAGGGTAGTCGTGATTGCAACCGTTCTTCCCATTTCCATGGGAAATTGGACCCGTCGCCGCGAAAGGGAGTATTACACTCGGGCTATTTGCGCCTCCCGCCGAGAGAATATGCGCTCAACTAGCCACGCTCCGCCAACAGAGTACGAGAGGATGAGAATGAGGTTGTACCGCGGTTGATTGATGGCGACGCTCGCATGAAATAGCAGCATGAACCAGCCCGGTAGTGTCACCAGGAGCATGCCCTGGTCCCCCACGCGTAGGGCTCGCACGGTGGCGATGACGCAAACGATGCCCAGCACCAAGCCCCAATAGTGGTTGACCCACGCGCCTGCGAGGGCGAACGGCACCGTCACCAGAACGTGCTTGAGAGGTGCGGCCAGAACATGGTTGCGTATCAGATAGGCCAGATGGTGAGACCAGCCGCCCGCTGCGGTTACGGTCTCCTCCATGAGCGTCGTCATGCCGATGTTGTAGAAGGCATACTTTTCCGTTGGCGCCCAGCTAAACCGCTGGCAGGCATCAGGGCGAATCGCAGCATTGGCGAGGCCCCTGCCCCCAGGTAGACCGCAGACGTAAAACCGACCGTATTCTTCCCAATTCATCCGGTCATAGGCGACGCGCAGCACAAGGACAAAGGAGTCATAGCCGTAGGTTAGCGCGGGGCGGTCAAAAACTACAGCATTGCGTGCGATCCACGGCAGTACCGTACCTCCGAATCCGGCCACAAATCCCAACAACAAAGCCAAATTCCGCCGCCGCGGCTTCCGCCAACAAACGAGGACGAAGCCAACGAGCGCGCACACATACCCAAGGTAGAGATAGGCTGGACGCGTCAGCGCGGTCATTCCAAGGCATAGCCCGGCAAGAGCAAGCCAAGCAACCGACTGTTCGCGGCGCGCCCTTACCGCAGCCGCGATTGCCGAAGTGAGCAATAGAAGCGCGGTTATTTCGGTCATTACGTAGTTCACGTATCGAAGCAGTAGCGGCAGGGTCATGCCGGCAAGCAGCAGCGCGACCCACGCCGCTCGCTGGCTATGCAGAACCTGCCCTGCGATCCACCAGACCGACCAAAGAAACAAAGCGACCATTCCCAATTGCATCAGACGAACAAGATTCGCGTCGGAGGGACAGCTGGCATCGCTGCCACCGGAGTGGACAACACACTCCATGGCGCGAGCGAAATCCCCATCCCACGCAGCAGTCGCCGCCACCAGTCCCGGATACAGTGGAGCAAAGCGCATGCCCGACGGGCGGAGTCGTTGAGCATCTCCGGTGGTGAACACGAAGCCGTCCGTGAAGCGGCCCGTGCTGCGAAGGTCGTGGGCGATGCCGATGTAGAAGGTCTGATCGAACTCGGACAGGGGCGGCACCGATGTGCAAGACCAGAATAGCCCACAGACAATCAATGCGAGTCCCATCGCAAGAACCGATGCGGAGCACCGGGACTTAGGGTAGGAACGGTCCGATCCCGTAGAAGCAGCGAGCGAGCGCGCAAGACTCGTCCATCCGGCAACGGTTCGAGGATGCATCTATACCTCCCGCATGACAGCCGAGGCCACGCGCAATGCATTCAGATAGATGAGCCTCCGGAGCTCGAGCTGGGTGCGCGTTGTCGTGTACGGTAGGATCACGGCGATCCGAAAGTGGCCAGTCGCTGCGCTTTGCCACGACTTCCTTTCTTTCCCTGCACGGCACGCCGGTACTGAGAAATCATGCGGCGCAGAAGCCAAGTCTATCTTCGCCAGAGAGGAGATGCTCATGCGCCCCGCTTTTTGCTCGGAAGTGAACTCTGTGTCCAGCGCATCAGTGCATACATTCACAGGATGTGTCATTGGATGTAGACACGCTGCGGGACTCAACGGTTTACCACTTGCGCGGTTCGCAGCTGCGCTTTCACATCCTCCTGCTCCTCGCAGTCGCGGCTCGCTGTTGGCTCCAGAACGTTCGATGTTGGCATTTTTGCACCGTGCTCGACCATTGATTGGTTTGTCCGCAATTGGTGTATTAATTGCCGTGCCCGGCTGGCAGCCCGCGAAGAGGAAGGACGCTAATCCGACTTATCGGCGGTCCTCATCGTCGGGTCCCAATCGTGATGTTCGATGCGGCGCCCCCGGAACCGAAGGAGATCAGCAGGAAACGGCATCTCAGACCCTTTAGCCGCCATTACACAGAAAGCGGACATTCGCTCGAACGCGATCCGCGACTGCCCTGCGTCGCCTGTCACGTCCGCTGTGCGGGGTCATAGTGACCGCGCTGACCGCGAGCATCGCTTCAAGGCACGCATGCGGCCAGCTGAGCTAACCGGTCGGCGCTGTACGTTTGACAGCGACTAATGCCCCCCTTTTGCAAGCCCTCACTCGGCCGTGATCGGCGATCGGCGCTACCGAGCTATGCATCGGGGCTTAGCGCGGAGAGAGCAGGCGCATGGACCAGGTTCAGCACATTGCACCGCCGTTCGGTGGCCAGAGGTCGCTGGACTTGCAGCATGCCAGCGACTTCCAGGCAGCGCTTCACGCCGACCTCCTCGCCCTGGCTCAACCTCGTCGAGCGCCTGTTTGCCGAGATCACGCGCCAGCGCATCCGGCGCGGCGTCTTCAAGAGCGTTGCCGATCTGGAGGCCGCAATCCAAGCTTGGATCGCAGAGCGCAACAGCAAGCCGAAGCCCTTCAAGTGGACAGCAAAGGCCGATACCATCCTCGCCAAGAACGCCCGCGCCCGTGCCGCTCTGCAGTCCACGGTCGCGGGTATCAAATGAATGAGTCACAACACCAGTCTAGTGTCGTGTAGCCGGCTGCACGGCCCACTCGTCGTTCTGCTCGAGCAGCAGGGCGCCAACCAGCCGAACGATGGCAGTCTCCGCCGTTGAGCCGTCCAGGGGCCGTCGCCTGATTGTGACGGTGCTTGCAGCCATCGCCCGCCCATTACTGCACGCAACGAAGCGTAGAAACATACGAGTCCCTTTGCAGCGTCGTGTATTGGCGATGCCCAACTGACCCAAATGTCGTCGGTCGGATGAGGTCAAGAACCCCATTTCAACAGCTGCTAAGTTCGTGCGGGGACCCCATGCTCCGACCACGGGCTGTATCTGTATCGTTGACTTGATTCATGATGACAGGTGAATGACTTATGACATCCACTAGCTGCAACCGCAGTGGCACCCTTTATTAATGGGATCCACTGGGGAAGACGACGCTGTTTTGCTGGCATTGGGAGGCAGTTCGAATTAGTTCCCGTTGCAAAAGCTTTGGCAAGAGTCGGGTCGACCCAACCGATCGGGACCGCTCGTCTTGGACCAAGGTCGCGATCCAGCTCCGGCGAAAACAATGCGCGATTCAACCATAGATGCATCGCTGGCGACGCAATCTTGCGCGTCGAATCGTCGGCGCCCGGCTGCGCTTCGCGCTGAGATCAACTCGCCATTCCTGACGTTCCTCATGGAGGCGCATAGCGGACTATCGGCGAAGATCGTCGAAGAGGCGGGATTCCCCGGAGTCTGGGCGTCCGGGTTATCAATTTCCGCCAGTCTCGGGCTACGCGACAGCAACGAAGCGTCTTGGACTCAGGCGCTCGAGGTGTTGGAGTTTATGGCCGAATCGACAGCGCTGCCAATCCTCGTCGACGGGGACACGGGATACGGCAATTTCAACAATGTAAGGCGCCTGGTGCGGAAGTTGTGCGAGCGCCGGATCGCCGGCGTCTGCATCGAGGATAAGTTATTCCCGAAGACCAATTCATTCATCGGCGAGCGGCAGCCGCTTGCCGACGTCGAAGAATTTTGCGGGCGTATCAAGGCCGGAAAAGACAGCCAGAGCGACGACGACTTCGTGATCGTCGCGCGGACCGAAGCGCTCATTTCCGGTCACGGGCTGGACCAGGCCTTGCTGCGCGCCGAGGCATATCATGCCGCTGGTGCGGATGCGATCCTGATCCACTCCAAGCAGAAAACGGCGAGCGAGGTCCTGGCCTTCGCCAAGCGCTGGCAGAACCGTTGTCCACTAATCATTGTGCCGACGACCTATCACGCGACGCCAACATCGCTGTTCCGCCAAGCGGGCATCTCGACCGTCATTTGGGCGAACCACAATTTGCGCGCGGCAATCACAGCCATGCGTGAGGCTACACGGCAGATCTGGGCGGATGAATCGGTTCGAGAGGTGGAAGGCCGCGTGGCGAGCGTGCAAGAGATTTTCCGCCTGGTCGGCAACGCCGAGTTGGAGGAGGCGGAGCGGCGGTATCTTCCTGGGCGGGCGACCGCATCGGCGGTAGTACTCGCCGCGGCCCGCGGTAACCTCGGCGAGCTCACCCGCGATCAGCCCAAATGCATGATCGACGTGCGCGGGCAATCTTTGCTCATGCGGTTGGTTTCTCTCCTGTCCGACAGCGGCATCCGTTCCATCACGGTCGTTCGCGGCTTCCGCAAGGAGGCGATCGCATTGAATGGTGTCGCTACCGTCGATAATGACCGGTATGCCGACACTGGCGAGGTCTACTCGCTGGCTTGCGCACGCCACCGCCTCGACGGCGAGACAATAGTTGTGTACGGCGACGTCTTGTTCCGCCGCTACATTCTCGACGGGTTGCTGGCAGCGGATGGCGACATTATCGTTGCCGTCGATGCTCTTGGTGCTATGGCTGGCGCGCGCGCGACACCGAGAGACCTCGTTACCGCCGAGCGACGGTTCTCCGGCAATTATCTCGACGATGCGCCGGTCCGGCTCTGCGCGATTTCTCCGGAGCTGTCGATGGCGCAAAGCAGCGGCGAGTGGATCGGCCTGGCTCGCTTCACCGGTCAAGGCGCGGTATGGCTGCGTCAGGAGCTGGACCTCATCGAAGCCGAAGGGAAGCTTAGCGGTATGGACATGCCGATGCTGATCACGCGGTTGGCAGCCAAGCATCCGGTCTTCGTCCACTATATCACGGGCCACTGGCTCGACGTCGACACGCTGGACGATCTTGCCAACGCACGTAATTTCACTTGAGGGGGCGGCAATGATCAGCGCTGCGGAGTTCTTCGCTGCGGCGGCCCGTCACGGCTTCGACTTCTATACCGGCGTGCCCTGCAGCTTCTTGACGCCTTTGATTAATGGCGCGCTAAGCCGTCCGAACCTTACTTATATCGGCGCAGCAAGCGAAGGGGAAGCGGTCGCCATCGCCGCCGGTGCTTGGCTCGCTGGGCGAAACACGCTGGTCATGTGCCAGAATTCCGGTCTCGGCAACGCCGTCAATCCGCTGACATCTCTCAACGCCCCCTTTCGGATACCAACTCTGTTGATCACGACGTGGCGGGGGCAGGCGGGCATCGGCGACGAGCCGCAACACCAAGTGATGGGGCAGATTACGCATAAGCTGCTCTCCTTAATCAACGTCGAGTACGAAGCGTTTCCAAAGTCGGCTCAGGACCTGCCCGCATCTCTCTGCCGCGCCTCGGCGCGGATGGCAGAGCGCGAGCTGCCTTTCGCCTTCGTCATGGAGCAGGGAAGTGTTCGCGATGACGGGCTTGACCTGCCGGCGCACCGGCACTCCGATCCGGGCGTGCGCGAGGATTTGCTTATGCCGGGGGAACTGCCCAGCCGGGTGGCGGTACTTGAGCGCTTCCTGACGCTGGTGGAGCCTACGGCGGCGGTGATCGCAACCACCGGCAAATGCGGGCGCGAGCTCTTTGCCCTGGCCGACCGGCCGCAGCATCTCTACCAGGTGGGCTCCATGGGCGGCGCCTCGGGCATGGGGCTCGGCGTGGCGCTCAACGTACCGCGGCCCGTCGTCGTCCTGGACGGCGACGGTGCGGCGCTGATGAAGCTCGGCAGCTTCGCGACAATCGGCGCCTACGCGCCGGCCAATCTGATCCATGTCGTGCTCGACAATGGCGTCCACGACTCCACCGGCGGGCAACCAACGGTCTCCAACTCGGTCGATTTCGCCGGGGTGGCGCTGGCCTGCGGCTACCGCCACGCCGTCTCGTGCGCCACACTGGACCAGTTCGCGTCAGCTTACCGCCGAGCGGCCGCGGGCCCCAAGCCTGCGCTGATTCATGCGCGCATCGCATCAGGCTCGATGAGCAAGCTTGGACGTCCGACAACCGCGCCCGCCGATGTGGCGCGGCGCTTCAAGACATTTCTCGCGCAACCAGTGGACGCGGTCCCGCCCGGTGCCGCGGGTGCCGCATGAAGAGGTTTTCTCTTGCGCTCGGCCTGGCGCTGGCGTTGGGGCTCGGCGGCTATTTCGGCTTCGCCGAGATCGCAAGCGGCGTCCGGGGGGCGGGCTGGGGGATACTCGCGGTCATCGCCTTCCACCCGGTGCAGATGGTCTTCTCGGCGCTAGGATGGCGAGTGCTGGTGCAGGGCCCGCTGGCGCCGGGGCTGATCGCATTCACGGGCCTGCGCTGGATCCGGGAGGGCGTTAACAATCTGCTTCCGGTGGCGCAGATCGGCGGCGAAGTCGTCGGCGCACGGCTGCTGCGCCGCCATGGGGTATCGCTCGCGGCGGGCGGTGCCAGTGTCACTGTCGATCTCACCATCGAATTTCTGACCCAGGTCATCTTCACGCTGATCGGCCTGGCGCTGCTGATCTTCCTCCTGCACGATCCGGGCATCGTGCCCTGGGCCATCGGCGCCGTGGCTTTGGGCGGCGCTGTGGTGGCACTCTTGGTCGCGGCGCAGCGATCTGGCCTCTTTCACATCCTCGAGCGAAGCCTGGTCAGGCTCGCCGAGCGCCGGCCGGCATGGTCCGCCTTAGGCGAGGTCGCGGGGCTGGATCGCGCGATCCAGGCGCTCTACGCCTCTCCGGCAAGGCTCGGCTGGTCATGCCTGCACCACCTGATGTCGTGGCTGCTCGGCGGGCTTGAGGTCATGATCGCCCTCCATGTCGTCGGCGTGTCCGTCGATTTCCGCGAAGCCCTCATCATCGAGAGCTTGGGCCAGGCGTTCCGCGCCGTGGGCTTTGCCATCCCGGGATCGCTCGGCGTCCAGGAAGGCGGCTTCATCATCGCTTGCGGCTTGTTCGGCGTCAGTCCGCAGGCAGCGATCGAGTTGTCGTTGTTGAAACGCGTTCGCGAGGTGGCGTTGGGACTCCCGGCCCTGATCGCCTGGCAGGTTATCGAGACCCGGCCCCTGGCGGAGCCGGTCGGAGTGCCCGCCAGGATGAAGGCCGCAGCGGACGGAGACTGATGTCGTGATCGGGACGTCCTGGAGCCATCGTTTGGCACGCCTCTTGGTTCGACCCCTGGTCGGAACGGGAGTCACGCCCAACCATCTGACCACGCTGCGGCTGGCAACCGGAATCCTGGCCTGCCTCGCCCTCATCCCCACCGACGGCGCCTGGTTGTGGTGGGCCGGCGGGCTGTGGCTCGCCTCGGCGTTGCTCGACCGCGCCGACGGCGAGCTGGCGCGCGTTGGCGGCATGTCGACGCCAGGCGGCCATCGCTACGACTATCTGGCCGACAATTTCGTGAATTCGGCGTTCTTCGTCGCGCTTGGGCTGGGCCTGCGCGAAACGCCATGGGGCGGGGCTGCCGTGGCGCTCGGCCTGTGGAGCGGTACAGCGCTTTTTCTCTCCGGCACCTGGTCGGAGGAGCTGGAGCGATTGGATGGATCGGGCCGCAAGGCCTATTCGGGCGCGCTCGGCTTCGACTTCGACGACCTGCTCTATCTCCTTTCGCCGATCGTCTGGCTGGGGTGGAGGGCGCCCCTCCTGGTGGCGGCCTGTGTTGGCGTCACCTTCATGACGCTGCTCACCGGATGGCGGCTGTGGCGGCTCTCTGGCCGGCGTGCCAACGCTGGTGCCGCCGAGTAGGGACGCGGCCATGGCACAATCCCCGCTGCTGTTTACGCCGGGACCGTTGACGACGCGGCTCGAAACGCGTCGCGCCATGCTCAACGACCGGGGGTCGCGCGAGCCGGCGTTCCTCGCCATGACGGCAGAGCTTCGCCGCCGCTTGCTCGATGTCGCCGGCGGCCAGAGCAGCCATGTCGCCATCCCGCTTCAGGGCAGCGGCACGTTCATCGTTGAAGCGGCCATCGGAACACTTGTCCGGCCCTCGGACATGCTGCTGGTCCTGGCGAACGGTGCCTATGGCGAGCGCATGATCGAGATCGCAAAGCGCCTTGGCCGCCGGGTCGAAGCGCTGCGCTGGCCTGAGAACCAAGCCGTGGAACCCGGCACGGTCGCGTGCGCGCTGGCCAGGAACCCGGAGATCACGCACGTGGCTCTGGTGCATTGTGAGACGACATCCGGGCTCCTGAACCCGCTCGCCGAAGTGGCTGCCGTCGTGGCGCAGGAGCGGCGAGCGTTCATCGTCGATGCGATGAGCAGCTTCGGCGCTCTGCCGCTCGATTTGCGAGAGACACCAATCACGGCGCTGCTTGCGTCGAGCAACAAGTGCCTTGAAGGCGTTCCCGGCATCGCCTTCGCGCTGATCGACGAGAACGTTATCGAGCGTGCAAAGGGTGTGGCGCCGTCGCTTAGCCTCGATCTCTACGACCAGTGGCGCGGCTTCGAGTCGAACGGGCAATGGCGCTTCACGCCGCCGGTGCAAATTGTCGCCGCGCTGCTTGAGGCACTGCGAGGCCTTGAGGCGGAAGGCGGTCCGGCCGCGAGGCTGCGGCGCTACCAGCAAAATTTTCGAGCCTTGACCGAAGGGATGCGGCGCCTCGGCTTCCGTGTTTTTCTCGACGAGGGCACTCAGGCGCCCATCATCGTCACTTTTGTAACGCCCGAGGATCCGCGCTTCTGCTTCGATGATCTCTACGCCGGACTGGCCGCGCGCGGCTTCATCATCTATCCGGGCAGGCTGACGCGAGCGCAAAGCTTCCGCATCGGCTGCATCGGCGCGCTACATGCGGAGGATTTCGACCGGCTGGTCGCTGCCATCGCCGATATCGTGGCCGATTTTGGACTGATGGCCGCGGCCCGCGTCGATGCAGTGCGCCATGTCTCGTACAGACAGGACCGTTCCCCGAGCGTATCGGGCTCGATCGCTGCATCGTCGTCGCTGCCATCCGCGATCATCCTCGCCGCGGGCGTGGGGCGTCGGCTGGGCCGCGCCGTGCCGAAGGTCTTGCTGGATTTCGGCGGCAAGAGCCTGCTCGAGCGGCACCTCACGGCTCTTCACGCCAATAATGTCCGGGATGTCGCCATCACCGTCGGGCACCGGCCCGACCTGATTCGCAGCGAGCTCACGCGCCTTGGCGTGCTCGACAGCGTCGCCCTGATCGAGAACCCTCGCTATCGTGAGGGTAGCGTCGTCTCGCTTGCCGTTCAATGCGCGCAGCTCGTGGCAGGCAAGCCGGTGCTGCTGATGGACGGCGACGTACTCTATGACAGCAGGATGCTCGCGCGCCTTCTTCAGGCGACGCCGGAGAATGTGCTTCTGTTCGACCGGGCCATCGAGCCGGGCGAGGAACCGGTGAAGATCTGCTTGCGCGGCGAGTTCATCGTCGATTTCGACAAGGTGCCGGAGCATGCGCATGACCGACACGGTGAGTCGGTCGGCTTCTTTCGCTTCTCCGCCAGCATGGCGACGGCGCTCGCCGAGCGCGCCACGGCCTATATCGAGAGCGGGCGTCCCGGCGCAGAATACGAGGCCGCCATCCGCGATCTCATCGTCGCACATCCGAACCGCTTCGGCGTTGAGGACATCAGCGATCTGCCTTGGACCGAGATCGATTTCGAAGCCGATGTCGCGCGAGCGCGGCAGGAGATCCTGCCGCGTCTACAGGAGATCGCCTATGCTTGACATCACGACCAGCGAACACATCGCCGCCGAACCGTGCAGGTTGCCATATCCGGTCCTCACCGCTGAGCAGATGGCGGTCTATTGCGAGAAGGGCTGGCTGCTCGCCCGCGGCTTCGTCGCTCCCTCCGAGGTCGAGGCGCTCGCACGCTGGACCGATGAACTGGTGGCGCGACCGGAAGAGCCGGGGAAGCACATGGTCTATCGTGAGCCGAGCCTGCGCGAGCCCGGCATGCGCGTCATCCAGCGTATAGAAAATTTCTGCCCGTACCATGCTGGCTTCGACGCCTTCGTGCGCGATGGTCGGCTGCGCGCGGCGGTGGATCAGCTCCTCGGGGCAACCGCCTGCTTGTTCAAGGAGAAGATCAATTTCAAGATGCCGGGCGGGGCCGGGTTCGAGCCGCACCAGGACCAGCAGGCTGGCTGGTCGCGCTATGCGAACATGTTCATCACCGCCATGGTTACGATCGATCAAGCGACCATTGAGAACGGTTGCCTGGAGATGGGCGATGGCGCGCGGCTCACCGGGCTCATTGGTGCGGAGTGGCGGCCGCTCGATGCGGCGGAGATGACGGGCTTCAGTCTCGTTCCCGTGCCAACCGGGCCCGGCGACGTGCTCTTCTTCGACAGCTACGCGCCGCATGCCTCGAAGGCAAACATGGCAGACCACCCGCGACGAGTTCTCTATCTGACGTACAATGCCGTGGCGGAAGGCGACCACCGCGCGCGCTATTTCGACGAGAAGCGCGAGAGCTTCCCACCGGACGTCGAGCGCCGCCCCGGCATCGAATACAAGTTCCGGGTCTGACTGCTCTACCGAGCTTGCTCAGTGAAAGATTAGCCGCGAACCGGCTCGGACATCGATCCAGCCTAGCCGAGGCTAGAGCGCTTTCCGCTGGACCGGCCGCTCGCCCTTGACCGCGCATTTAAGCCTGACGGCGGACAAACCGGGCCGCACGGCCGGTTCGCTATCCTCGGGGCCTTCCGGCTGCCTGATACAATAAGCGCGCCGCTTGTGCGGCGGGACGTGGATGGGCCCATCCGGCGTTCCTTGATGAACCCGACCACCTCCGACACCGCATACTTCGGTGGGATCAAGATCAGCATGTGCACGTGATCCAGCATCAAGTGCCCCTCAAGGATCTTCGACTCCCTTTGCTCCGCTAACCTGCGGAACACCTCGCCGAGATGCCCCCGCGGCTCCAAATACAGGGTCTTCCTTCGACACTTCGGGATGAAGACCACGTGGTATTTGCAGTCCCACGTTGTGTGGCTTAAGGCTTGGTACTCGTCCATCGGTGGAGGTCCTTCCGTGTGCGTGGCTGCTCACGGTTGGAAATCCGCTGATGGACTGTCGGATTCGTCAAACTCCTACTGCCTCCCCGGCAGAGCCGGGGGGGCTCCTGCTGACGCTAGACAATGGACACCGTCGAGCTGGCCGTCGGCTGGCTCGGCGATGCGTTGGCATCGCCAACATACAGTTGAACGCAACGTTCTGACGTCTCCTTAGCGGTTTCACGGCACACCACGGGTATTCTATAGCGAAAGCTGATGCGAAATATAACTCACAAAGAGCATCGCGATCAATTGTGGCCTCGACGCTGCGCTTTGCCGATTTTGTTGCTGGGAAGAGCCTTTCGCCTACCATTTGCCTTGCCTGCACACCAGCGCTTCCACGATTAGATCTGCATACAGTGATTGAGTCGAAGAGCTCCTGGCCGCCGTAACCGTGTCGCGGCTTGCTCGCGCCTTCCATGGTCTCGCCGAGCAGCGGACGGTAGCTCCCAGGGTTGCGGGTGAGAGGACGTACGCAGCAGCAAAGATGCAGGCGGAAAGCAGCGATGAGACTGACCTATGGCTATGCAATCCTTGAGGAATGCACGAAGAGCAGATACCAATATTGGGTAAGAATTGGTGGGCCGAATAGCATGACCATGATTGCCGCCTCTTGTCGGCAACCCTCGGAGCTGTACGCTGACAGAGCGGCGGCCGAGCACGACGCAGAAGTACTGCGCCTGCGAAACGGCCGCGACGTCGAGCGAAGCAGGTGGCGTCCCCGCTACAGGACGGAGCCCGCCAGGTACACCGTGATCGAGACTCAGATAACGGATGGAGGTTGAGTGCGTCAGCGAGGCCGTATGGACCGAGGCAGGATTGATGCTGCTCATGCTCCGGGATTCGATATCGCGTACTTAAGCCCATCGGAAGGCGCCTGCCGGCCGGCTCATACAGCTCAGGTGTCCTGGCGGCGAGGCGGGGCCTTGAAAGCCGGCTGCTGCCAGCGTCCAGCCGATGCGAGGTTTTGACGGGACGCGTCGCTGCCACGGGATTGGATTTTCCAGAGCATTTCTCTTGCAGATTGTCCTGATGAGCGCTCACCGGATTGTCGTCGCGACGCCAGCAGGCTACACCGGCTGTGGGCCGACATCTGAGGATCGGGATTGCGTGCTCTTCGCCGAACGAGTTGAAGTCCGCCGGAATGCCGTCGAGAAGCGGCTACGTCATCTTCTCGGCGATGTCCGCGGCGCCCCACTAGCACCCGTCCGCCTCGCCGAGGCCATGCGCTACGCCACGCTTGGCGGCGGCAAACGCTTCAGGCCATACCTGGTCATCGAGGCGGCGGCTCTCTTCGGCGTGACCGAGCAGCAGGCACTCGATACGGCCGCGGCCATCGAATGCATCCACTGCTACTCGCTGGTGCACGACGATCTGCCCGCCATGGACGACGATGACTTGCGCCGGGGGCGTCCGACCGTGCACAAGGCCTTCGACGAGGCAACGGCCATTCTCGCCGGCGACGGCCTGCTCACCATTGCCTTTGAGATCCTGAGCGCGCCGGCCGCCCACCCCGACCCGGCGATCCGAGCGCAGCTTGTGCTCGGCCTTGCGCGCGCCTCGGGGTGGCGCGGCATGGCTGGCGGGCAGATGCTTGATCTTGAGGCCGAGGGCGTCCTGCAGGACACGGCCAGCATTCGCAGGATTCAAGCCTTGAAGACGGGCGCGCTGATCGAATTCTCGGTCGATGCCGGCGCGATCCTGGGGTGCGCCTCGGCGCCCGAGCGCGAGGCGCTGCAAGCCTACGCGCGTGCGATCGGGCTTGCCTTCCAGATTGGCGACGACCTCCTGGACGCGGAAGGCAGCCCGGAGCAGACCGGCAAAGCAACAGGGAAGGACGCCGGCGCGGGCAAGGCGACATTCGTCTCGCTGCTGGGCATTTCTGGCGCGCACGAGACACTGCGTGCGCTGGGCAGCGAAGCTGTCTCCGCCCTGAAGGTCTTCGGACGTCGGGGGGCAAGCCTGGAGGAAGCCGCTCATTTCGTCACCAGCCGGCGCAGCTGAGCCGGTCTAAGGCGGAGGAACCGGAGGTCTTGTCGAGCAGGGGCCGAGTGTTTGTGACGGGAGCATCCGGCTTCGTCGGTTCGGCCGTGGCGCGTGCCTTGCTCGGGGCGGGATTCGCTGTGCGCGCCCTTGTGCGTCCGAGCAGTCCGCGCGCCAACCTCGACGGCCTCGGCATCGAGATCGCCGAGGGCGACATGCGCGATATCGCGGCAGTCGGACGGGCGGTAAAGGGCACGCGCTACGTCTTCCATGTTGCCGCCGACTACCGGCTGTGGGCGCGCAACCCGGACGACATCCTGCGCAACAACATCGAGGGAACACGCGTGGTCATCGAGGCCGCGAAGGCCGCGGGCGCGGAGCGCATCGTCTATACCTCGAGCGTCGCAACGCTGAAGCCCGCCCGGCCAGGCTGCCATGCGGACGAGATGGCCGACGAGACGATGCCGCTCGCGGAGACGGAGGCTATCGGCACCTACAAGCGCAGCAAGGTTGCGGCCGAGCGGCTGGTGGAGTCCATGATCGCCAGCGAAGGCCTGCCGGTGGTCATTGTCAATCCGACGGCCCCTATCGGTCCGCGCGATGTGAGGCCTACGCCCACGGGCCGCATCATCATCGAGGCGGCGTCGGGCCGCATGCCGGCGTTCGTCGACACCGGACTCAACCTCGTCCATGTCGACGACGTGGCCGCCGGACACGTCGCGGCCCTGCGGCATGGACGCATCGGCGAGCGCTATATCCTTGGCGGAGAGAACATGACGCTGGCGGAGATGCTTGGGAGAATCGCGCGCCTCGCCGGGCGCCGCCCCCCGCGCCTGCGCCTGCCACGGCATCTGATCTTTCCGCTGGCCTACGCCGCCGAGGCCGCCGCCCACTTCACCGGCCGCGAGCCGTTCGTGACTCTCGATGGGCTGAGGATGGCCAAGAGCCGCATGTTCTTCACCTCCGAAAAGGCGAAGCGGGAACTCGACTACAAAGCAAGACCTGCTGATGTGGCGGTCGGGGACGCGATTCAGTGGTTCCACGAGGCGGGCTACATTCGATGACCACCGAGCTCGGCCTGGCTGCCATCGCGCTGGCCATCTGGGTGACCTTGCTCCTGGGCCGGGGCGGTTTCTGGCTCGGGCGCGAGCATGAGGGTCATGATCCGCCGCCCCGCGTGGGCATCGGCGCGGGCAGGGAGGATTGGCCGAGCGTGGTCGCTGTCGTGCCCGCCCGCAACGAGGCCGATATGCTGCCGCGCAGCCTCGCCTCGCTGTTGGTCCAGGACTACCGCGGTCCCCTCTCGATCGTCATCGTTGATGATCAGAGCGAGGACGGCACCGCCGATGCGGCCCGGCGCATAGCCGAAGACGGGCGGCGCGAGGTCACCGTCCTGGGCGGCGGGCCGCCGCCGGAAGGCTGGACCGGCAAGGTATGGGCCCAGGCGCAGGGCATCGCCTACGCCAGCCGCCTCCCCGATTTACCGCGCTACCTGCTGCTCACCGATGCAGACATAGTCTATGCGCCCGAAAGCTTGACGCGTGTGGTGGCGCGCGCACGCGCGAACGGCCTTGTGCTGACGTCTCTGATTGCCAAGCTGAACTGCGTAAGCCTGGCGGAGCGGGCGCTGATCCCGGCGTTCGTCTTCTTCTTTCAGATGCTCTACCCCTTCGCCTGGGTGAACGCCCGGACCCCAAGAGTTGCGGCGGCTGCGGGCGGCTGCATGCTGGTCGAGCGCCGGGCCCTGGAGACTGCGGGTGGCATCTCGGCCATACGCGGCGCCCTGATCGACGATTGCGCGCTGGCGCGGGTGATGAAGGCGCAGGGACCGATCTGGCTCGGACTGACCGACCGAGTCATCAGCCTGAGAGCCTATCCGCACATGAATGACATCAGGCGCATGGTCGCCAGGTCCGCCTACGCGCAGTTGCGGTACTCGCCGCTCCTGCTTGCAGGAACGATCGCCGGCATGGCCGTGACGTACGTCGCCGCCCCCGCCTTGGCCTTCGCCGGAGGCTTCCCGGCGAATCTCATCGCTGGCGCGGCGTGGGCGCTCATGTCGACCGCATTCCAGCCGACGCTGCGCCAATACCGGCTGTCGCCCATTTGGCGAGCGGCGCTGCCGGCGATAGCTGGAGCCTATGTGATGTTCACAATCGATTCCGCCTGCCAGCACTGGCGCGGGCGGGGCGGACTGTGGAAGGGTCGCGTTCAGGCGATCCCCGCCAGTCGATGACCGACATCGCCGATCTCAAATCCGGGAAGACGGAGCGGGACGAGAATTTCCCGGTCGCATCGGTTCTCATCGCCCCGCGCTTTCGCGAGCCTATTCTCGCGTTCTACCGATTCGCCCGGGCCGCCGACGATGTGGCCGATCATGCGCATCTCGGAGAGCGGGATAAGCTCGTCGCGCTGGACCTGCTCGAGGCAACGCTGCTCGGAAGCACCGATGCGGTCCAGGATGCCCTGCCGCTGCGCCGCCTGCTCTCCGGCACGGGACTCACACCGCGCCATGCCCTCGATCTCCTCACGGCGTTCCGCCTCGATGTCACCAAGCGCCGCTATCGCGACTGGAGCGAGCTGATGCACTATTGCAGCTACTCCGCCATGCCAGTGGGGCGCTTCGTGCTCGATGTGCACGGGGAGCCCCGGTCGACCTGGCCAGCGTCGGATGCCCTGTGCGCAGCCCTGCAGGTCATCAATCATATGCAGGACTGCGCACAGGATTACCGCGCGCTCGATCGCGTATACCTTCCGCTCGACGAGCTTGCCTCTCACGGCGCCAGCGTCGAGGCGCTGGCAATGCCTCAGTCCTCATTGCAGCTTCGCGCCTGCCTCACGTCGCTCGCCAACAAGACCGGGGAGCTTTTGTCCGACGCCACAAAGTTGCCTTACAGAGTAACGAGCCTCAGACTCGCCGCCCAGACTGCAGCCGTTGTTGGTCTCGCGCGGAAGCTCACTTGCTTGCTGCTCACACGCGATCCTCTCAGGGAGCGTGTGCACCTGACCAAGGCGGAGGCCTTTGCCGTGGTTGCGCGCTCGGTAGCTTGGGCCCTCATGGGCCGCATAGGGGGCCGCGCCTGACCTCAGATCGGCCGGTCGCGACCACCGGAGGTGATGATTGGCGAACATGGTGCAAGATGTCTCCACCGCGGCCCAGCGCACGACCACGAGCGCCAGCCCTCTGGCACGGGGCAGCTCCTTCTACACCGCCATGCGCATCCTGCCCCGTGCTCAGCGTCAGGCCATGTACGAGGTCTATGCGTTCTGTCGCGCGGTCGACGACATCGCCGACGATCCGGGCTTGCAGTCGGACCGGAGGGACGCGCTGGAGCGCTGGCGTCAGGATCTGTGCCGGCTCTACTCGGGCAAGGGCGTCACCGACCTGACGCGCGGTTTGGCAATGCCGATCGCGAGCTTCGATCTCCGGTTGGAGGATTTCTTCGCTGTTATCGACGGGATGCACATGGATGTCGCAGCGGATATCCGTGCGCCGGACTGGGCGACCCTTGATCTCTATTGCGACCGTGTCGCGTCGGCGGTCGGCCGCCTGTCGGTGAGGATTTTCGGCGTCGACGAGAGCAACGGACCGAAGCTCGCCCATCATCTGGGCCGCGCGCTGCAGATGACGAATATCCTGCGCGATTTGGACGAGGATGCGGAGATGGGGCGCCTTTACGTTCCGAGCGAGGCGTTGTCGGCGGCCGGCATCGCCAGCCGCGACACTGGCGAGGTCCTTGGACATCCGGCGCTCGGACAGGCCTGCATGCTGGTGGCGGAGCGGGCACGGCGGCATTTCGCCGAGGCCAATGCCGTCAGCCTGCGCTGCCGCCGCGCCGCCGCGCTTTCGCCGCGTCTGATGGCGTCTGTCTATAGGGCGATCTTGGAGAGGCTTGTCGCGCGCGGTTGGGCGGCGCCGCGAGCATCGGTGCGGCCGACCCGGTCGCAGCTCCTTTGGCCCATCCTGCGTCACGGCTTCTTTTGAGCACGAGCGGGATCATTCATGTGATCGGGGCCGGGCTCGCCGGCTTATCGGCTGCCGTGCGCTTGGCGTCCGCAGGCCGCGCCGTCATCGTACACGAGTCCGCCCGGCACGCAGGGGGCCGCTGCCGCTCCTATTTCGAGCCGGCACTGGAACTCGTCATCGACAATGGCAATCATCTGCTTCTTTCCGGCAATCACGCCGCCATAGGTTTTCTCAAGATGATCGGCAGCGAGGGCAAACTGACGGGTCCGCGCGAAGCCGAGTTCGCCTTCGCCGACCTCGCGACGGGGCGGCGCTGGCGACTGCGGCCGAACCACGGCCGCCTGCCGTGGTGGATACTTTCGAAGACCAGGCGCGTGCCTGCTACCCGTGCTCTCGACTATCTTACACTCGCACGGCTTCTGACGGCCAGACACGATCAGACCATCGCCGAGGTCATGGACTGCACCGGGCCGCTCTACGAGCGGCTGTGGCGCCCTGTCCTGCTCGCCGCACTCAACGCCGACCCGCGCGAGGCATCGGCGCGCCTGGCCGGAGCCGTCGTGCGCGAGTCGCTGGCGCGTGGTGGCGCGGCATGCCGGCCACTCGTTGCCGCCGACGGCCTGGGGGCCGCCTTCGTCGATCCGGCGCTCGCCTATCTCCATCGGCGCGGCGCCGTCGTCCGGTTTGGCCGTCAGCTGCAGGGGCTCGACCTTGCGGAGGACCGCGTGCGAGCGCTCGATTTCGGGGAGGATGTCGTCGAGCTAACTCGTGACGACGTGGTCATCCTCGCCGTGCCCGCCTGGGTTGGGGCGGCGCTCGTGCCGGAGTTGACAGCGCCTAAGCGGTTCCGCGCCATCCTCAACGCGCACTTCGCCATATCGCCACCGCCGGGGCTACCGCCAATGCTCGGCGTCGTCAACGCAATGACCGAATGGTTGTTCTCCTTTCCCGACCGGATGTCGGTCACGGTTAGCGCCGCCGACCGCTTCAGCGAGACACCACGTGAGCAGCTTGCCCGCGCCACCTGGAGCGAGATTGCGGCCCTGACCGGCATCGACGCGGCGATGCCGCGCTGGCAGATCATCAAGGAGCGCCGTGCAACCTTTGCCGCGCTGCCGGAGGAGGATGCGCGTCGGCCGGACGCGCGAACGCGATGGCGCAACCTCGTTCTCGCGGGCGATTGGACGGCGACGGGGCTGCCGGCCACCATCGAAGGTGCAATTCGCTCTGGAAACCGGGCCGCCGACATGGTGAGCACGGCGCAATCCTGCTAGACGGTGGCGAGACAGGTCATCGGGGGAATGAATGATATGACCACGGCGCACGCTCAGGCCGCACTCCGTAGCTTGCAAAAGCCGGTCTCAGGTGCGGGCCTCGATGCCTCCATCGATGCGGCGGCCACCGCGCTCCTCGTCCTGCAGCGAGCGGACGGCCACTTCGTCTTTGAGCTCGAGGCGGATGCCACCATTCCCGCCGAGTACGTGCTCATGCGCCACTATCTCGGCGAGCCGGTCGACGCGGATTTGGAGCGCAAGATTGCGGTGTATCTCAGGCGTGTTCAGTCGGCCGATGCCGGATGGCCGTTGTTCCACGATGGCGCTTCCAACATCAGCGCCAGTGTCAAGGCGTATTTCGCCCTGAGGATGATCGGCGATCCGCCCGACGCGCCACATATGGCGCGCGCGCGTCAATGGATACACGCCAACGGCGGGGCTGCCGCCAGCAACGTGTTCACCCGCAACCTGCTGGCGCTTTATGGGGCCATTCCCTGGCGCGGTGTGCCGGTGGTGCCGGTAGAGATCATGCTGCTGCCGCGCTGGTTTCCGTTCCATCTCGACAAGATCTCGTACTGGGCACGCACGGTGGTTGTGCCCCTCACCGTCCTCAACGCGCTCAAGCCGAGGGCACTCAATCCCAAGTGTGTCCGCATCGACGAGTTGTTCGTCACGGCGCCCGATGAGGTTCGCGTCTGGCCCAAAGGCCCGCACCAGAAATGGCCCTGGGCGCAGGTGTTCGGCGGGATCGACCGGATGCTGCGCATGGCCGACCCGTTCTTCCCAGCCACTACGCGCAAGCGTGCCATCGGCAAGGCGGTGCAGTTCGTGACCGAGCGGCTGAATGCCGAGGACGGGCTCGGCGCCATCTTCCCGGCGATGGTGAACTCTGTGCTGATGTACGACGCCCTGGGCTATCCGCCGGAGCACCCGGACCGCCGCACGGCCCGCGTCGCGCTCGACAAGCTGCTGGTGATCAAGGAAGACGAGGCGTATTGCCAGCCCTGCGTGTCGCCGGTGTGGGATACGGCGCTTGCCGCGCACACGCTGATCGAGGTCGGCGCACCGGCGGCCGAGAAGTCCGCGCGGTGCGGGCTCGAATGGTTGAAGCCGCGGCAGGTGCTGAACACGGTGGGCGACTGGGCGGCACGCCGGCCTTGCGCGCGTCCCGGCGGCTGGGCGTTCCAGTACGCCAATGCGCACTACCCAGATCTCGACGATACGGCCGTCGTCGTCATGGCCATGGACCGGGCTTCGCGGCGGCCGGTGGCGGGCCTCTCCTCGGACTATGGGCAGGCCATCGAACGTGGGCAGGAATGGGTGGCGGGGATGCAAAGCCGCAACGGCGGCTGGGGTGCCTTCGATGCCGACAACACGTACGAGTATCTGAACCACATCCCGTTCTCCGATCACGGGGCACTGCTCGATCCGCCGACCGCGGACGTGACCGCGCGCTGCGTGTCGATGCTGGCGCAGCTTGGCGCCAAGCCGGGCTATAGGGAGGCATTGGACCGGTCTCTCGCCTATCTGAGGCGCATGCAGGAGAAGGACGGCAGCTGGTACGGCCGCTGGGGCATGAACTACATCTATGGCACGTGGTCGGTGCTGTGCGCGCTGAACGCGGCCGGTGTCGACGCGGCATCGGACGAGGTGCGCAATGCGGTCGCGTGGCTGTTGTCGATCCAGAACCCCGACGGCGGCTGGGGGGAGGACGGCGAGAGCTACCGACCCGACTACAAGGCCTATGAGCCGGCGCCAAGCACCGGGTCGCAGACCGCCTGGGCCCTCCTCGGATTGATGGCAGCCGGGGAGATCGATCATCCGGCTGTGGCGCGCGGCGTCGACTATCTCATGCGCACGCAGGGAGGGGACGGCTTCTGGAACGAGGCGCGCTTCACGGCCACTGGTTTTCCGCGAGTCTTCTATCTGCGTTACCACGGCTATCCGAAAGTCTTCCCGCTATGGGCGCTGGCGCGCTATCGCAACCTGATGGCCGCCAACGCCAGGTCCGTAGCGGTGGGCATGTGACCTCCAGTCGGTGTGACGCTGGTTTTGTGATCGCCGCGACGGGCCTCCTCGCGGAGGCGCGGATCGCTGCCAGGTCAGGCCACGTGAGGCCTGTGGCTGGCGGCGGCAGCGCAACCCGCCTCGCCGCGCTTATCGAGCGTGCGATCGCAGAGGGCGGTCGAGCCATCGCGAGCTTCGGCATAGCCGGCGGGCTGAGCGAGGACCTGAAGCCGGGAGCCTGCCTGATCGGCAGCGAGGTCATGGACGCCAGAAAGCTCTACCGGGCCGATCCCACATGGACCGCGTGGCTGGGGGAACGGCTTTGCGCGGCCGCCGTGCACCGGATAGCCGGGGTCGATGAGGCGCTGTCCACTCCGACCGAGAAGCGAGCACTCAACGCTGCGGCCGGCGCAGTCGCGGTCGATATGGAAAGCCACATTGTGGCCGATTTCGCCACCCGCCACGGGCTGCCGCTCGCCGTCATACGGGTGATTGCCGATCCCGTGAGCCGCGCGCTGCCGCCCGCCGCTCTGGCGGGAATGAGACCGGATGGGACAACCGATATCGGCGCCTGCTTGCGATCGCTTGTGCGCCACCCCGCCCAGGCGCCCGCTCTCGTCGCAGTAGCCCTCGACACGGGACGAGCGATGCGGCAGCTACTCCGCTGCGTCCAGCTTCTGGGCCCCGGTCTCGGATTTTTCGATTGCCGCTAGCTTCTCAGCGACATGGAGGGAAAACATATACTCCGCCGGACGCTGGCGATCGAGCGGTATCTCGGGGGCCATGGGACCGTCCGTGTCGATACCCTTGAGCGCCAACGCTGCCATTTTCCAGGGGCGCTTGACGGCGTCCACCACGGCGGTTGCCTCGAAGCCGCTATGGACCATGCAATCCGCGCACTTTTCGTAGTTGCCGGTTCCGTACCGGTCCCAGTCGGTATCGTCCATCAGCTCCTTGAAGGTCTTGGCGTAGCCTTCACCAAGGAGATAGCAGGGGCGTTGCCAGCCGAAGACGGCGCGCGTCGGGTTGCCCCAAGGCGTGCACTTATACGTCTGATTTCCGGCCAGGAAATCGAGGAACAGCGGCGATTGGAAGAACGACCATGCGCCTCGTCTTGGCGCACGTCGGAGGATCTCGCGAAACAGCTGCTTGGTCTTCGAGCGGTTGAGAAAATGCTGCTGGTCGGGAGCCCGCTCGTAGGCATACCCGGGCGAGACCGTGATTCCATCGACACCCAGCGCCTTCACGCCGTCGAAGAACCGTGCCACCCGCGCCGGCTCGGCATCGTTGAAGAGCGTGCAATTGATATTGACACGGAAGCCCTTGGCCTTCGCTTTCCGGATGACTGCGACGGCCTTCTCGTAGACGCCCGGCTGGCACACCGACTTGTCATGCATTCCCTTGTCGCCGTCGAGATGCACCGACCAATTGAACCGGTTGTGCGGCTTGTACTGCGCCAGCCTCTTGTCCATGAGCAAGGCATTGGTGCAGACCGTGACGAACTTGCCTTTGGCGAGGGCACCCGTGACGATCTCCGGCAATTCCTTGTGCAGCAGCGGCTCGCCGCCGGCGAGAACCACCACCGGCGCTCCACACTCGTCGACCGCCTCCATGCAGTCGGCGACCGAGAGCCTCTGGTTCAGGATCTTGTCCGGATAGTCGATCTTGCCGCAGCCAGCGCAGGCGAGGTTGCAGCGGAACAGGGGCTCGAGCATCAGCACCAGCGGGTAGCGCTTGCGCCCCCGGAGATGCTGACGCAGCACGTAGAGCCCGATCGAGAGCGCCTGATGAAGAGGGATTCCCACCCGTCGTCGTCCTCGCTAGGCGTGACTCGGGTCGAGAGCCCGCGACGGCGAGGCAGGCGCGGTGGTCAGCTCCGCCGGCAGCGTGAACCTGATCTTCTCGTCGATGCCGGGCAGCGTCGCCACCTCGACCGGGCCGAACCGGCCCAGTGCCTTGATGACGTTCTCCACCAGCACCTCGGGAGCCGAGGCGCCGGCCGTCAGGCCGATGGTCGCCTTGCCGGAAAACCATTCGCGATCGAGCGCGCTTCCGTCCGCAACCAGGTAGCTGGGGATGCCGGCTTCGGCACCGATCTCGCGTAGGCGGTTCGAATTCGAGCTGTTGGCGGCGCCCACGACGAGAAGGACGTCGACGATCTTGCTCAGCTCCCGAACCGCGGTTTGGCGGTTATGTGTCGCATAGCAGATATCGCGCGTCTCTGGACCGACAATGTCGGAAAACCGCGCCTTGAGGGCATCGATAGTGGCCCGCGTGTCGCCCACGCTGAGCGTTGTTTGCGTGATATAGGCCACAGGAGTATGAGCCGGCAGATCCAGCCGCTGCACATCACCCCGGTCGCGGATCAAGTGCACTGGTCCATCGAGCTGCCCGATGGTCCCTTCGATCTCCGGATGGCCCGCGTGGCCGATGAGGATGACCGTTCGACCCTGACCGAGATAGCGCCGCCCTTGGCTGTGGACTTTGGCGACAAGTGGACAGGTCGCGTCGAGCACGGAGAGCTGCCGCGCTTCAGCGTCATTCTCGACCACTTGCGACACACCATGTGCACTAAAGATCGTGCGCGCACCGCGCGGAACCTCCGAGAGGTCCTCTACGAAGCGTGCGCCCTTGGCCTTCAGGCTCTCAACCACATGGCGGTTGTGCACAATCTCGTGCCGCACATAGACCGGCGGTCCATACTTCTCAAGGGCCCGCTCGACGATCTCGATGGCTCGAACGACGCCGGCACAGTGGCCGCGCGGCTGGGCCAAGATCACCTTCATGCCCTCACCCGATCCTGAAGACCTGAGGCCAACTCGACCCCGTCGGCAGGGCAGCAGGCCACCGACGTCTGAAACGCGGTCGATGCAGCCCCCTCCGATTCGTACGGTACACGGAGCGGCGCAGCAATGCCAGCAAGCCCTCTTCGTTCCCCAGTAAAATACGACAAACATCCGCTTTCATATCAGTCAGCGGATGTATTTCGTTGAATGCCATTCTGTTAATGCTATGAGGGCGTCAGGTTCTGCTCGTGGATCAAATCCACCGACAGGAGACTGATCCTTGTGAACTGTCGCAGTATGGGTTTTGTCCGCAACGGGCGAGAATTGGAGAGCTGCTCTGAGAACTGATATGCTCGAAACTGTTATTGTCAGGTGTGCGCGAGCCTGCTGCTGCTTCCCCTGGCTCGTCATCATCACGGCCATGATCGGCACTGCGGGGGCAGTGGCGTACGCACGTCATAACTTCGCAATCGATACCAACACCAGTCAGCTGATCTCATCGGCGCTGCCCTGGCGCCAGCGCGAGCTGCAGCTCGACGCGGCGTTTCCACACCGAGCGGACGCGATCGCGGTCGTCGTGGATGGTCTCACCCCCGAGATCGCCGACAGCTCCGCCCGCGCTCTTGTTGCGGCGCTTGCACGGAGGACGGACCTTTTTCAGGCCGTTCGCCGGCCGGACGGAGGACCGTTCTTCGACCGGAACGGCTTGCTGTTCCTTTCGGTGAAGGAGGTGGAACAGACGGCGGAGCATGTGATACGCGCCCAGCCCTTCCTCGGCCCCCTGGCAGCAGACCCGACGCTGCGCGGCTTCGCTGGTGCTCTCGGCTTCATTCCCGTGGGCATGAACGCCGGCCGGCTGAAGATGGATGAGTTCCTCAAGCCGCTGTCAGTCATCGCTGATACGCTGGAGGCGCTCGCCGCCAACCGCAAAGTTGCTCTCTCCTGGGGCGAGCTGATGATGGGGGAGGCACCGCGCCGCCGCGATTTGCGCCGCTTCATCCACGTTAAGCCGGTGCTCGACTACCGCTTCCTTGAGCCCGGTGCCGCGGCTTCAGGCGCCATCCGCGATGCTGCCCGAGCCCTTGGCCTTGTGCCCGAGAACGGCGTGACGGTCCGCTTGACCGGCGCGGTCCCGTTAGCCGACGAGGAATTCAGCACGCTTGCCGACGGCGCCCTGCTCAACTCTGTTTTGACTGTAAGCGCCGTGCTCCTGATCCTCTGGCTCGCCTTGCGGTCGGCCCGGCTCATGGCGGCTGTCGTGATCAGCCTTTTCGTGGGGCTTGCCGTCACCGCAGCCACGGGCCTGGCGATGGTCGGCACCCTGAACCTCATATCGGTCGCCTTCGCCATGCTGTTCGTCGGCATCGGCGTCGACTTCGGCATTCAGTTCGCCGTCCGCTACCGCCATGAGCGGCACGAGAACGACGACCTGCTGGCAGCGCTGGTCTCGGCGGCCCGGAAGGCCGGCAAGCCCCTCGCCCTGGCGGCAGCCGCTACCGCAGCGGGGTTCTTGGCCTTCCTCCCGACGGACTACAGGGGCGTGTCGGAGCTGGGGCTCATCGCCGGCACTGGCATGATCGTCGCCTTCATCACGAGCATCACGCTGCTGCCGGCTCTGCTGGCCGTTCTGAGACCGTCCAGGGAGGCTCAGGAGATCGGCTATTGCGCACTCGCCCCCGTCGATCGCTTCGTTGCCCGGCATAGGCGCCTGATACTGGCGCTGAGCGGGGCCATGGTGATCGCCGGCTTGCCGCTGCTAAGGGAGCTCAAGTTCGATTTCAACCCGCTCAACCTGAGAAGTCCGAAGGTCGAATCCGTCACGACGCTGCTCGACCTGATGAAGGATCCGGCGACCGCGCCCGATACCATCGAGATCCTGGCGCCTTCCATTGCTGCCGCGAATGCGCTTGCCCGGCGCATCGAGCAACTGCCGGAGGTGTCGCACACGGTTACCATCCAGAGCTTTGTGCCCGACACTCAGGCCGAGAAGCTCGCGATCATCGCCGATGTGGCGGCCCTGCTTGAGCCGACGCTTACGCCTTTCGAAATGAAGCCGGCCCCCACGGACGGGGAGACGATCGAGGCCTTGAGCGAGACGGCTAAGGCATTCGCTGAGATCAGCAGCGATGACGAAGATGTTGCGCCCGTTCCGCGGCGCCTGGCAGCCTCGCTGCTGCAGCTTGCGCGCGCGGAGCGCGCAATCCGCGTCCAAGCCGAGAACGCTCTGATGTCGGGGTTCAAGATTCGCCTCGAGCAGCTGCGTGAGCTTCTCCGGGCGCAGCCGGTCTCGATCGACAGCCTACCCGGCGATCTCGTGAAGGACTGGGTGACGGAAGATGGCAGGGCCCGCGTCGAGGTTGCACCCGCAGGCGACCGACACGACAACGAAACGCTGAAGCGATTTACCGCTGCGGTGCTCGCATTGGCACCCGACGCCGTCGGCATGCCCATCCTTGTCCAGGAGTCGGCGAGCACGGTGGTCGGCGCCTTCATTCAAGCGGCCGCTCTTTCGGTGGTGCTGATCGCGCTGATCCTCCTCATCGTCCTCAGGCGCGTCACCGACGTCCTCCTAACGCTCCTGCCTCTGCTGCTTGCCAGCGTGGTGACGCTCGAGCTGGCGGTGCTCCTTGGGATGTCGCTCAACTTTGCCAATATCATCGCGCTGCCGCTTCTGTTGGGGGTGGGCGTTGCGTTCAAGATCTACTACGTGCTGGCGTGGCGCGGCGGCGAGACCAGCCCGCTCGCCTCCCCTCTGACGCGTGCGGTTCTGTTCAGTGCGCTCACCACGGCTGCGGCGTTCGGGAGCCTGTGGTTCTCGAACCACCCCGGCACGTCCAGCATGGGCAAGCTGCTGGCTCTGTCGCTGGCGACGACCCTTGCCGCCGCCGTGCTGTTCCAGCCGATCCTGATGGGGCCGCCACGGAAGAAGGCCAGGGGCGGCGGCTAGGCTAGGAGGCGGCTGTGCGCCGCTCACGCAGGAACTGGAAGAACTCGATCCCTTCGCGCAGTCGCCGCTTCATCATGGCGGGGCTCGTCACCATCTCGCCGACAATCGACGCGATCTTGCCCGAGCGGAAGTAGAAGCGCTTGTAGAAGGTCTCCACCGACTCGAAGATCTCCGCATGGGAGAGATGTGGATAATGCAGCGGAGCCACCTGAACGCCGCTGTCGTCGACGAACTCGGCGTGCTCGGCATCGAGCCAGCCCTCGCGGACGGCCTGATCGTAGAGGAATGTGCCCGGATAAGGGGCCGCGAGCGAGACCTGGATTGTGTGCGGATTGATCTCGGTGGCGAACCGGATCGTTTGCTCGATGGTCTCCCTGGTCTCCCCGGGCAAGCCGAGGATGAACGTGCCGTGGATGGTGATGCCAAGCTCATGGCAATCCTTGGTGAATTGCCGCGCGACATCGACCAGCATCCCCTTCTTGATGTTGTGCAGGATCTGCTGGTTGCCCGACTCGTAGCCGACCAGCAGCAGCCTGAGCCCGTTGTCGTGCAGAACCTTCAGCGAGGCGCGCGGAACGTTCGCCTTGGCATTGCAGGACCACGTCACTCCGAGCTTCCCGAGCTCGCGGGCGATGGCCTCCGCGCGCGGCAGGTTGTCGGTGAAGGTGTCGTCGTCGAAGAAGAACTCCTTGACCTGCGGGAATGCCGATCTCGCCCATCTTATCTCGTCGATGACATGGCCGACGCTGCGCGTACGATAGCGGTGGCCACCCACGGTCTGCGGCCAGAGGCAGAACGTGCAGCGCGATTTGCAGCCACGACCCGTGTAGAGCGAGATGTAGGGGTGCTCCAGATAGCCGATGAAGTATCTCTCTATCTCGAGATCCCGCTTGTAGACCGGCGTGACGAAGGGAAGCTGGTCCATATCTTCCAGTACCGTGCGATCGTCGTTGTGCACCACTACGCCGTTGCCATTGCGGTAGCTGAGGCCCTTGATGTCCTTCCAGGAGCGGCCGCCGGCGATCTCCTTGATCGTGAAGTCGAACTCGTTGCGCGCAACGAAATCGACCGCCGGCGCTTTCGCCAGGCTCTTGGCTGCCTCGACGGCGACTTTGGCGCCGATGAAGCCTGCCCTAAGGCGCGGATTCACCGCCTTCAGCGCCTCGATGGCTTTCACATCGGAGCCGAACGACGGCGTCGACGTGTGCGCAACGACGAGGTCGTAGTCGTGGGCCAGGGGCAGAATGTCGACGAGCCTCAGGCGGTGCGCAGGCGCGTCAACGAGCCGGCTGTTCGCCACCAGGGCGGCCGGCTGGGCGAGCCAGGTCGGGAACCAGAAGGAGCGAATCTCGCGCCGCGCCTGATAGCGCGAGCCGGCGCCGCCGTCGAAGCCCTCGTAGGACGGAGCCTGCAGGAAGAGCGTGCGCATGGGTATGCTCCCTCATGTGGGTGTCAGCGTCCCATCGGACCGAACAGCGAAACGCTGCCCACGCCACGTCACTGGTCCCGGCAGGAAGCTTACCAGCAGTATCGCGAAGCTCAGGAGATCCCGTAGCGGAGTGAGCCAGAGCGAGCTCCCGCCGGTCCCGCGCATACGTTCGGTCTGTACAGGAGCCAGCGCACGGCAGACAAGCGCCAGCACGATTATCCCCAGTCCTGTTCCGCTCAATCCGCCGAGGACGGCCGCCGCAAGCGCAAAGGGCAGCGGGTGCGTCACGATCGAGCCGGCATGACCTGCCGGGTCGATGAGGCGAATGGTGCGTGCCCAGCGCAGCTCGTGGCGGGCGAGCCCACGCAAGGTCTGCTCCGAGCAAACGTGGTCGACGATCATCGGCGGAATGGCCACGTGAAGCCCCAGATCCCTTATCGCCTTACCGATCGCGTAGTCGTCTGCCAGTTGATTGGCGAACCGGCCGAACCCGCCGATCCGATCCAGCGTCTCCCTGCGCAGGCCAATGGTCGAGCCGAAGCAGGGCCGAGCCAGTCCTAGTCTGAGTCCCACCAGAACGTTGGGCAGGAAGTGATAGTTGATGGCCATCGCGGCAAGGCGGGACCAGAGTGCGCTATCCGACGTCCGACCGCGATAGAGGCATGTTACGAGACCAATGCCCGGCTCATCGAGCGCAGCGACCACCTGCCGAAGATATGCACGATCAACTTTGATGTCGCTGTCCGACAGGACGATCACATCGTGCCGGGCGTGAGATGCCATATCGATCAAATTGGAGATCTTCCGGTTGGCGCCATGCGTTTGAGCGCCGACCATCAACTCGATATCGAGGTCTGGAAACCTCGTGATCAGCCTCCGCGCAACCGCCGCTGCCGGATCCACTGCATTGCTGACACCGAGCACAATCTGAATCGGTCCGGGGTAGGTCTGCAAGCAGAATGACGCCAGATTTGCTTCCAGCTCAGGCTCGGCGCCACACAGTGGCTTTAGGATCGTGACTCCCCGCGCGAACCGGAGACGAGGTGGCCTCACGCCGCTCAGTTGCCGGAGCAGAAATGCAGCAAACGCCAAATACGCAGAGCCAACGATTGCCAAAGCCGTACAAATCAGCCACAGCGTAACTATCAGCTCGCCCGCATCCATTGCCATAGTGTCCCTCATCGTCTGTAAGACATAACTGATCGGCTTGCGATCCAGGTGGTGAATGATCCCAAGCACTGTTATAAAATTGAGAGGCGCTTCGGCGGCGGTTCTCGTCGCGATCTTATCCGCCTGCGCCTCACATGGGCAGAACCAATCTCAATTCCAGACGCCGCGAGACGCGCGTGGCTCCGCCGACAATATGGAGAAGCTGAACCGATCGGTGCTCGAGCGCAACCAACAATTCTATCACGCCGTGGTCTATCCGACCGCCAAGATTTACCGCGACACCGTGCCGGAGCCGGCCCGCGAATCGATCGACGCATTCACGGCGAATCTCAATGAGCCGTTCGTCTTCGCCAACAACATCCTGCAGCTGCGGTTCCCTGCAGCCACCACGACACTTGGCCGCTTCTTGATAAATTCGACGTTCGGCATCGGCGGCCTTATCGACGTTGCGTCAACGGAGGGTCTCGCCCGGCAGACCGGCGACTTCGGACAGACCCTTTACGTGTGGGGCATTCGCGACAGCGAGTACCTGGTCATGCCCGTGGTCGGTCCCACGAACATGCGCGACGCAATCGGCAATGGCGTCGAACTCGCGGCGCAACTCTTCGTCGGCACTACGCTGCCAACGTCAGCAGCCACCGCGGCAAACTATGTCGGAGCGGCGGGCACAGTCGCCTCGCCGCTCGCGAGCTTGAGTAAGGTCGAGCAGATGCAGGAGCTTGAGAAGGGCTCGCTCGACTTTTACGCCATGTTGCGCAGTGTGGTGCAGCAGAAGCGGCAGGTCGAGCTGCGAGAGGCGCTCAGGGAGAGCCTCGTGTCCGACCTGCCCGGCCTAGAGGATCGGAGCGGCGAAGAGGTAGGCTCCCCGCTGATTTCGCCTGCGCTGTCGTCACCAGCACTGGAGTCGCCCGCCTTGTCGTCCCCGGCATTGGAAGCACCGGTTCCGCCTTCTCCGCCGGCGCCAACGGGCGATACGAAGCAGCCGGAGGCCCAGTCATCAGACGCGGGCAGGACGCTGGCGATCGAGCGGCAGCCCGGGACCCCGTAGGCCCGCGCCGGCCCGCACCTGTCATCCGCCGGCCAGAAGCTTGTCCCCCTGCTGGCGCAACGAGCTTATCAGCGCGTCGGGCCCACCCGATTTCAGGATCGACGTGAACTCGGCCCTGCGGCTCGCGAGCTCGCTGATAGTGCCGTCAAGGAACACGTCGACCGCTTTCCACTCAGCGCCGACAAGACGCACGAGGTAGTTGAGCGAAACGGCCTTGCCGTTGGATTGAATCACGCGGGTCTTTACGAGCTTGGCGCTTGGCGCCTGCTCGACCGTTTGCAGGATTTCGAACCGCTCGCCGGAGAACTCGTCGAATCGACTCGCGTAGGTTGCGACCATCATGCGCGAGAAGGCGTCGATAACGTGCGCTTGCTGTGCGGGGGGCATGCTGTCCCAGCTCGGGCCAACAGCGATTCGCGCCATTAGAGGCACGTCGTAGGTCTTGAATAGGACTGGTGCCAACTTGTCATAGCGGCCTTTTGGTCCAAGCTGCTTGCCCTGCTTCATGACGTCGATCAAAGCGCGATGAAGGTTGTCAATGTGTGCGGTGGGAGAAGCAGGGCCCTGGGCGGATGCACCCGCGGGCGCTAACGCGGAAAAAACCCCCAACGCCATCACTGTGGCAAACCCCCAGCACGTCGGTCTGGTCGATCGCAACATTCTCGCCTTCCTTCGTTAGAGATCAGTTATTCTCCAGCCGACATCGTGATGGCGGAGAGACGCGTTTCGAGGCGTCGCCATCTTTCTCAATAGCGAGTTAACTTTTTGCCAATGATCCAAGAAAAGCGGAATAACCGATACCGGAGCGGCGCAATAATCCGTAGCAATCCACAATAATAAGCAGCTGCTGGATCGATCCTGCAAACCGCTTCTGGTCGGACTCCTGCCATACTGCTACGCGTCAAAGGTGATTGCATTGCACGGGAGGTGAACCATGGCCATCACTGCGCCGTATGTTAGGGTGGCGTCGCGCCTCGGTCGCGTCCGCACTCATACCCCCAATGGTCAATCGCCAGCGTCAAGGACGCCGCTGCTCGACCAGGTCATGACGCCCGACGACCTGCGCAAACTGCCGGAGCCCGACCTCCCGCAGCTCGCGGCCGAACTGCGGCAGGAAACGATTGGTGCGGTATCCGTCACCGGTGGGCATCTCGGTGCTGGCCTCGGCGTCATCGAGCTCACCATAGCCCTGCACTATCTGTTCGATACGCCTCGGGACCGTCTCATCTGGGACGTGGGGCACCAGTCCTATCCGCACAAGATGATCACTGGGCGCCGTGATCGCATCCGCACCCTGCGCCAGGGCGGCGGACTCTCCGGTTTCACGCGGCGGGTGGAAAGCGAGTACGATGCCTTCGGCGCTGCGCATTCTTCCACCTCGATCTCGGCCGGGCTGGGTATGGCGACAGCACGCGACCTGGAGGGCCGGCGCAACAAGATCATTGCGGTCATCGGCGATGGCGCGATGAGCGCGGGAATGGCCTTCGAGGCGATCAACAATGCTGGTGCACGCGATGTGCGCCTCATCGTGATCCTCAACGACAATGAGATGTCGATCGCACCCCCGACCGGTGCGCTATCGACGTATTTCGGACGCCTGACCTCGATGGGCCTGTCCCTCGCTGTGGGTCCGGGGCATAGTTGGTGGGGCGAAACCTGGTTCGAGGTGCTGGGCCTCGACTATATCGGTCCGGTCGACGGACACGATTTCAACCACCTCCTGCCCGTCCTGAGAGGCGCACGCGATGCCGAGCACGGGCCGCTCCTCATTCATGTCGTGACGAAGAAAGGGAAGGGCTATCCGGCAGCCGAGGCGGCGCACGACAAGTATCATGGCGTGACCAAATTCAACGTTGCCACCGGTGCGCAGGTCAAAGCGAAAGCCAACGCTCCAACCTATACGCGGGTGTTCGCACAAAGCCTGATCGCTGAAGCCAGGAAGGACAACAAAATCGTTGCGATCACTGCCGCCATGCCGGACGGCACGGGCCTTGATCTGTTCGGCAAGGAGTTCCCGGATCGCACTTTCGATGTCGGCATCGCCGAGCAGCATGCCGTCACGTTCGCGGCGGGGCTCGCGGTCGAGGGCATGAAGCCGTTCGCCGCCATCTACTCCACCTTCCTGCAACGCGCCTACGATCAGGTCGTTCACGATGTTGCAATCCAGAAGCTGCCGGTGCGCTTCGCGATTGATCGTGCGGGACTGGTCGGCGCCGACGGGGCGACGCACGCCGGCAGCTTCGACCTCGCCTATCTCGGCTGTCTGCCGGGCTTTGTCATCATGGCGCCGGCGGACGAGGCTGAGCTCCGCCACATGGTGGCGACGGCTGTCGCGATCGATGACGGTCCGTCCGCGGTGCGCTATCCGCGTGGCGAGGGCACCGGCGTGCCGATTCCGGACGAAGGCCAGATCATCGATATCGGCCGCGGTCGCATTGTTCGCGAGGGCTCAACTGCGGCTCTTCTATCGCTGGGTACACGGTTGGCTGAGTGCATGAAGGCTGCGGAGCTGCTTGCCACGGAGGGCGTCTCGGTAACGGTCGCAGATGCACGCTTCATGAAGCCGCTCGATATCGACTTGATAAAGCGGCTTGTCCGGGAGCACGCTGTGCTCGTCACGGTGGAGGAGGGCTCCGTTGGCGGATTCGGCAGTCATGTCCTGGAGCATCTTGTCGGAGCCGGACTCCTCGACAGCGGCCCCATCGTGCGTACGATGAAGCTCCCAGACGTGTTCATCGATCATGACACGCCGCAGAGAATGTACGAGAAGGCTGGCCTGGCCGGATCGAGCATCGCGGAGACCGTGCTTTCCGCTCTCGGACGCGCAAAGCGCGCGTCCGATCTCAGACGGGATCGGCCTCGGAAATCAGGCGTGCGGCTCAGGGATGTCGGTTGAGCGGGCGCGTTGATGGCCCCTCGCGCAAGCAAAAAGCCTTTCTCGCTTCGATTCCTTGCCAGATGAGCAGAACGGGCAAGCCGACGACTACATCACGAAAAGGCTTTTCGGAACGAGACCGGCCGTATTCGAATTGATTCCAGCTTGGCGCTGACTTCCGCGCTGACGAGAGCCGCGAGTTCATCCTCTGGACGATAGTGTGCCGGAAGGTTGTCCGGCCCATCCCAACGACGGGTCGCCGGGTGGCAGTAAAACTCGGTGACGCCATCGGGCAGGTGATCGAGAAACTGGAGCAGGCGTTGCTCCACCATCGCGCCGCTGTCGTTCAACCCAAATACATGATCGTTCAGCGGCAAGCCGGTTGCCTCAAGGTGGCGCCGCATCCAGCGCGCCTGGGCGGCGTAGAACAGCGAGCTCCCAAGACGCTGCAGAGGCCGATCGGCCGTCGCCCGCCACAAGTGCCGGAACGGCTCGAGCGGAATTCGCACGGGAGGTGAGCCGAAAACCGGTGCAATACGCGTAATGGCGCGCGTAACCACGGGGTGCATGTGAAAGTGCTGGTGGCCATTTACGTGGTCCAACGGGAGTCCGGTCGCACGAAAGCGCTCAAACTGCGCTTGTATCTCCGCCTCCGCCTGCCGCTGGATCTTGGGCGAGAAGAAAAGCGCAATGCCAAAACGGACGGGGTCACACGAGAACCGCCCATCGAGTCCAACGAGATCTGGAATCTGGCGCCGCGGAAGAACCGGGCACCCGTCGACCAGGGTGAGGTGCAGTCCGACGCCGAGCGTGGGCAAGCGGCGTGCCCGCTCCGCTGCGTCCATCACCGCCGGGGCGCCAACCATCAGGCTCGCCGCCGAGAGGACCCCGCTCCGATGAGCATGCTCGACCGCTTCGTTGATCGGCACCGCAGCGCCGAAATCGTCGGCCGTGACGATGAGCTTCTTCAACGTTCAAGGTCCTGCTGCCATACGCAGATGCCATCCAGACACACCGATTCACCGCTAGCAGGCTGTTGAACTTCTGGCCTGCTGACAGCCGTTTGCGAATATGATTCCGTTCGGGCTCCGCGTCGAGGGGGCTCGGGAATGCGCGGATCGGACGCGGAGTCGGGGCACCTCCGCGTCACATACGTTGCCAGCCCGCATCACGGGGAAATTGGGTCAGGACTTCGCGTCAGAGCGTCACCTCAACGGCGGAGGAACTACATTCGAAAGCTGCAAGTCTGGGAACGGATGTGGAACACGTCAGGTCTACACCCGACTTGCTCCGGGCCGTGCTCCGTGTGCATCCGGTAGCCCAGTGCCAGGACCAGACTGATGCATTGCGATAAAGAACGTTGACGGGTTGCAGATATGGCACGCAGCTGGCGCGATCGTGAGGGGCACGATGATGTTGCCGGTTGCTTCGGTTGATCAGGGTTTCTGGTGAGCGGGGGCCACCACAGATGCGGGAACGGCGCGGAGAAACCAAAGCAGGGCGACAAGCTGCAAGACGATGATGGTGAAGAAGGCGATCTGGTACGCCTGTATCGGATAGTGGTCGCCGCCATCCCTTTCCCAGAGGCCGACTATTAGGCCAATGGCGGTCTGGATAGCGAACGCACCCCCAATGTGCAGGACATTGAGGGCGGCATTGGCCCGTCCCCGAACCTCTCGCGGGAAGAGGTCGGTCAACAGCGCGTAGCCGAGGACGGTGGCTCCGCCCATGGCGGCGAGCACAGCCCAGATAACCTCGCTGGGCAAGGGGATTCGCCAGACAAGGGCCAGCTCGGCTGCGATGAAGACCGACGCGGTGGCGCCTAGCAAGGGTGCAGGGCCGATACCCAGGCTCCTTGCCGCTTGCGACACGATGCCGATGAACAGCGCTCCGGCACACAGCGCGACCCCCATGATGAACAGATGGTGCACAATCCCTGTACGCCCGAGCAAAGCCACGTCAGCAAGCCATGGCGCTGCCCACAGGCCTTGGAACGCCCATGCCGACCCGATGCACAAGGCGGATAGGGGTGCGAAGCGCCAGAACCGGGGATCGACGTAGATGGTCCGCATGTCGGGAGATGTCGTAGCGGGCAGCGTGCTGTGCCGGCAGTGCTGGCGTACCACCAGCAGGAATAAGAGCGCGACGAACAGGGTGGCCACCGAAAGCAGGACGAAGACGTACCTCCAGTCGAACTTTGCCAGCAGCCACTCGAGCGGTGCGGTGGCGCTTATGGCCCCGGCAGCACCGAAGGCAACGAAAGCGCCGTTGAGCAATGGCAGCCGCTCTTTGGGAAACTCGTCGGCAACGGCCTTCAGGCCGGCAATAAGCGCGGCGGCGACGCCAAGACCGATCAACCCGCGGCCGATCAGCAGACCGACGATCCCTGACGCCGTCGCGAAAACCAGAGCGCCGACTGCCGCGATCGTCAGCAGAATCGCTTGGACGCGGCTCGGTCCGAACCGGTCGATGGCTGCGCCAGCCGGAAGCTGGACGGCAGCAAAGGTGAGAAAGTAGACCGAGGTCAGCACGCCGAGTTGTGCGGCATCGAGGTCGAACTCGGCGACAAGGGTTCCGGCGATGACGGCGTTGATCACGCGGAACAGGTAGGAAATGAAGTACGCGGCTGCGAATGGAAGGAACAGGGACAAACCAGGCTTCAGCCGAGTCATGAACTCCCTCCCCGACCTAGACATCGATTGAGCGTCGCCGCGTCTGGTGGGGGATCGCGGTCCTGTTCCCCCTGATCCCTCCGGCACTCGGCGGAAGCCCAGTCGGGAGGGGCGCGGTCGATCACGAAGCCCCCCACAGGGGAGCAATTCCATCCTTTTTGGCCGGGCGAGGTGGCACACAGTTGATCTTGCTCAGTGGAACAGCCTGGCGCGCTCATTGTTTGATCGGCCCGGCGATCCATCGCCCATCGGTCTCCTCCGCCGACGCCGCTTGAGCGGGAAGAACGACGCCGTTCGGATCTACCGTCAGCACCCGCCTGCAGCGGGGCAGGCCGGGCACGTAGAGCTGCCGAACCTGGAGTTCGCGCTCGATGGCAGCGGCCTCGGCGTTCGCCCGGGCACGAGCGCCGACAATGATCTGGTGGTCGCCGCAGAGGTTGGCGATGACCCATTTGCTGCGCGTCGTCGTAAACTGGGCTCCGCAGTCTGTGGGCACCGCCGCCATCGCTCGGCAGGTGCGCACTGCAGCTGCGATGGCTTCACCCGTCGAGCCTGCCGTCGCCACTCCCCACGACCCATCTCGGGCCAGTGTGACCACCGCCAGCTCGTCCAGGTCCACCGCCCTGGCCGGGATGGGTCTGGCTATCAAGGTGCCTAAAGCCAGCACACTGCCGATCACAGCAGAAGCAAGAGATCGGTTGCGGGAGAGCATGAGTTCCTCCATCGCGTACCTTGCGGCACACGCAGGCAAATGGTTTCGGTTAAGGGCGATTAGGCTTGCCGGTCTCGCCGGCCCGGCGGTGCCACCCTTCAGGGCATCATCTTGCCGGCAGCCTCACCTTCATGGTCCGGAGTTGCATAGGGTCATTGGACCCTCCCTGTTCAGTGGTCCTAACTACTTGAGCGCCAGCGCGACGCCGGAGACGATCAAGGCGACGTTGACGAGCCTCTGGAACTGCAGGTCCGTCAGTCGGTGGAAGATGCGAAGGCCGACGACGGCGCCCGCGACGCCGGGCAGTGCGTAGGTCAGGAGCTCGGCGTCCAACCGCGCACGCCGGCTGACAGCAATCAAAGCTGCAAGGGTGAGCACTTGAACGATGAGGATGTAGGGCTGATAGATCGACCGCTGGGTGACTTTGTCCCACCCCTGCATCCCACACCAGATCGTCACGAACGCGCCGGGAAAGGCAGCCAAAGGACCGGTCAGCCCACCCAATGCTCCGACCGCGATAGTCGCGAGAGTGCCGCCCTTCCTGATCAGAAGGGGGCGTGCCATAAGCATGTAGGCCCCGTACACGGAGAGCGCCACGCCGATCGAGAAGACATAGATCTGCGCGGGCAAGGCGAAGAGCAGGTAGATGCCGATAGGGATCGCCCCCACGCCCCCGGCCACGAACGGCGCGCAGGCCCGCCACGAGATCGTTCGGCGCAGCCCCATCACGCACCACGCCTGAATGCCGATGGACGCAGCCATCATGATCTGGACGGCCGCGACATTGTCGGGGACGAGGTGAAGAACCATGGCTGCGGCTACGGCCGAAAATGCAAAGCCCACCGTGCTCGATATGCTGGCAGCAAGGAAGATCGCCAACGAGACGCTCGCCCATGATGCTGCCCATGCCGGCAAGGTTCCCGCCAGCGCGCCGACGCGATGAACCGCGTCGATCAATCGGAGCAGCAGGAGAGGATCGAGGCTGAGCGCCGCTGCGGAGCCGATGAACCCCCAAAGGAGGAAGATCTGCAGCACCGCCGTCCGGCGGCTCTTGAAGGGGAGGTTGCCCGACACGTAGTGGTCCAGGAAGACGCGATCGAGCTCGCGCGCCGGGTGGATTCGCGCCAGGTCGAGGTTCCGGTCTCCGGGCGGCGCTTTGACCTCGTCGGGTTTCGGGAGGCTCATGGCACCCTCCCCTGCGCTGACATGGTAGATCGCTCTGTGAGGTGAGGCTGTCCGCGTGTCGAAAGGAGTGTCTGCACGAGCAGACCGACGACGATTGTGAGGAAGGCCGTGAGCAGCCCCGCCTGCAGCCTGCGGGTGCGGGCGCTGGCAAGGAGGAAATTCCGGGAAAAGGTCTCGTCGGGAAACAGGCCGGCGAGCCTCGCATGGGGCGGGGGCAGCTCGTCAGCGGTACGCTCCGCGACCGGGCCATGCGGTGGGGGCCGTTCGTGGATCTCGATCTGGCCCCTGGAAGGATCGAGCGCAGGAGCGGCCCGCGCGGCCGCCCCCGCGCTCCCCCGCCACCGGTCGACCAGCCGGAGCACCAGGTCGACCAGCCTCGCGCCCTCGTAGCGCCGGTGGGCGGTTTCGGGAGGACCCTTCACGGGCTCAAATCTTGGATGGTCGGTCATGGCTCTCCACCTTCGTCCAGGGGTGAGCCTGAGGCTTTCACTAACCCTCGTTTGGCGGCTTCCTTCGTTCGAATGAACCGGCGAACTATTTGTGTTCGGCGTGGGCGCGCTGGCCAGACGCGATGCCCCTTCCGGTGCCGGCAGTGGGCCCTAGCCGCGCTTAACCGGCGGCGTCGCGGTCATGAGCCGGCGGACGAGGTCGGCCTGTCGCGTGGTGCCGGTCTTGGCAAACAGGTTCTGCAGATGAGTTCTGATGGTGGTCAGGCTGACGCCTAGTGCATCGGCCGCGTCCTGCGGCCCCAAACCCTGCGCCACCGCGCGCAGCACCCGGCGCTCGGCGAGTGTCAATCCATAGAGTTCGGCGAATGCGTCGTCCGGCAATGGCGGCGGGTCTGCCGGGTCCTGCACGATGACAGCAGCGGCACCCGGGAGCGGGGACAGCGGGTTGCGGGATTCGCGCCATTGCAGTGGGAGCACGCTGGCAATGAGCCCCGACCCCTCGTCGTCCGGGAGGGCGACGGCATATCGGCCTGTCTTGGTGGGCGCCTTGCCTTCGACACTGCTCGCCAGAGCCTTGGAGAGCGCGTCACGCGCCCGTGGCCGCGCCGCTGTCAGGCAGCCATTGCTGACCCGCAGGGCGTTGCCGGCCTTGAGCAGCCGCTCCGCAGAACCGTTCATATAGGCGATGCGGCCCTGGCGCTCGGTCAGAACAACGCCGGTCGAGAGCGCGTCCACGGTCTCTTCCAGCCTGGTCACGGCGACCGTTTGCAAATCGAGAGCGTCGGCTATCAGGAAGGCTCGGCAGATGTGGGGCGACAGCATACCCATGAGGCGCGCGTCCCGGTCGCTGTAGAGCATCTGGATCTCGGATCGCGCCACGGAAAACCACGCTACCCGCTTTCCCGACCGCAGGACGAGCACTCCGATCATGTCGCGAAAGCCGAGCGGTTTGACCCAATGCACGTAGAAATCGCTGTGCAGCGGCTCGCGCTCGCCGCACAGCATGGTCATAGTAGTGACATCGCCAACGCTGCCCAGGTGCGCTTGCTGCTTCGACGGCAGCTTCATCGCCGCCAGTCTCTCGAAATATAGCCTGAGGTAGGACTGGTCCGGACCGCACTCGAAGACGCGGGCGCTCCCCGATCCCTGGCGATCGTGCACGACGATGGAGCTGGCGGCGCTCTGCGTGAGTCTAGAGATGTTCGGCAGCGTGGCGAGCCAGCGATCTGGCTCCAGCACGCAGTCGTAGATCACGCCAATGATGCCGGAGATCGTTTCGACCTTCACGTAGCCACCTGCTCTTGTGCTAGAGTGCCTGTCGGAGTGCGCCGTTCGACGCAGCGACCGGCGCCCACACTCACTCCCATCCTTTGGCCGGTATGAACCCCTGGAATTCCCGCTCAAGACGCTGGGCCACGGCGATGCAGGTATTGTCACCGTATGCCGGTCCCACGATCTGTACCCCAACAGGCAAGCCAGACTTCGACAGCCCGGCCGGCGCGACCGTGGCGGGCAGATAGGCCACCGAGAAGAAGCCACCCCAGAATGTCGGGTCGGCTGGGGACGTGGATTTGCCCTTGATCATGATCCTGCGCTCATGCCAGGCGTGGTGCGGATCGTGCGGCACCGCGACGGTGGGCGCAGCCGGACAGAGCAGGACGTCGTATTCCTTGAAGAAATCCGCCCACGCCTGCCTCAGCAGCTGACGGGCGTTATCGAGCTGCAGCCACTCGGCATGCGTGAACACCCTCTCCGTGGGGTTACCACCTTCGCCCGCGTCCGGACGCATGAACCTGGACCGCAAGTGGGCGAGACGGCTCCAGAACTTCTGATCGTCCTTGCGGATGGCGAGCCCGGCCATGAGCAGGCCGCCGAAAGTGCGGAAGGCTAATGTGCTCTCGATCGCCGGCCGCGCCCAGTCGCTCACCTTGGCACCCTTCTTCCCTAGGAAGTCAGCGACGGCCTGGATGCGATCCTGAACCTCCGTGTCGACCTCGAAGCTCGCGTCCTCCAGCATCACTGCTGCCCTGAGGTCCTTCCAGGAACCGACGCGTGGTGGCGGCAGCGTCAGCTTCCAAGCGATGGCGTCGCTGGGGTCGGGTCCCACCATCAGGGACAGCGCGAGCTTGAGGTCGGTGGCACTGCGCGCAATCGGCCCGTTGACGCTCATGTCCGGCTTGGTGCCGAAGCCCGGCAGCACGTGCCCCACCCAGTTGGTGATGCCGTAGGTCGGCTTGTGCCCGTAGATGCCGCAGTAGTGAGCGACATTACGGACACCTCCGCCGAAGTCCACCCCGAGTTCGAGCGCCGTCAGGCCGGTTGCGACCGCCGCCGCCGACCCGCCGGAGGAGCCCCCCGGCGAACGGCTCAGGTCCCAGGGGTTGTTGGTGGTGCCGTGCACCTCGCTATGGGTGGCCCAGCCGATCAGAAAGGCAGGCACGTTGGTCTTGCCGAAGAAGATGGCACCCGCGTCCAGGAACCGTTCGACGGCAAGCGCATTGCGGGCCGGCCGATGATCCTTGAGCTCAAGGACGCCCCATGTCGAAGGCATGCCGACGATATCGAAACTGTCCTTGATAGTCATCGGAACCCCGTGCAGCGGTCCCCAGTCTTCTCCTTTTGCAAGAGCGGCATCGGCGGCTTTCGCACGCCGTCGCGCTGCCGGTATGTCGGTCGCGATGACCGCATTGACGCGAGGGTTGTATTTCTCGAAGCGGTCGAGATAGAGGTCGAGGAGCTCCTCTGATCCGATCTGCTTCTTTTTGATCAGCGCCGCCAGGTCCGTGGCAGAGCGGAACGGCAAAGCCGACATTGTTGTTCGTCCTCTCCGGGCTCCGAGAGGCTAACATTTATCCGTTCAGCGCGCAGCAGGTCTTCTGCGCGAGAGCCGGCCCCCGATGCCGCCAAAACCGGCACGTCCTGTCATGTCCGGCCGTGTGGCGCTGTCTCTTTGAGCAGCGGACGAAAAGAGCTCACCAGCTGCCGCCCTTACCGCACGGGCAGCTCCTTCTCGGCCACAACGTCGCTCGGACGCTCCGGTGACGACATCCTCAGGATTTGGTCCAACATCATCTCGTGCGAATTCTTGAAGCGTGTCACGTCATAGCACCCGAGAGGAAACACGGCCGTGCGCGCGCAGCAGAGCGAGCAGAACGTGCATGGTCTCCACGGCGCGTTGCGCCTTTGCAATTGTCTCAGCAGATCCGGATTGGCGAGCAGGGGCCGTGCGATCGCCACCATGTCGCATTTGTCGGCGCGCAGCGCACCGTCGATCACGTCCCTGTTCTGGAAACCGCCGTTGGCGATCACGGGGATGCGGACCGCCCGCTTGATCGCGGCAGCGAAGTCGGCATTGGCCGCCGGCGCAAAGCGCCACCCCAGCCCGAACACCCGGCGGCGAAACCATGGCGGGGCCAGGTTGAAGATGATGGCACGAGCCTGCGCCTTGCCGCTCAGATACCGGTTGGTGTTGGCAAAGGTCTTGAACCCGGCATCCGGGAAGGCTCCGGGACTGCCTTTCGGGTTTAGAAAACCGAAGCCGCTGTCGACGTGCAGGTAATCGACGCCGAGCTCCTGCAGCCGCTTGGCGTAGTATGTCGTCTCGCGCAGCGTGTTGCCGATGAGGTAGTGCCTCAGGTTCCACACCGGAGGCAGCCTCATGTTGATTGGTAGGTAATTGTAGTCCTTGGCAGAGAGCCTGACGCCGAACAGGAAATCCGGCCCTACCGCCTTGCGCACGGCCTCCGCGACCCGCGACAGGAAGCGGAAGCGGTTGTCGACCGACCCGCCGTACTGGTCGCGCCGGCGGTTGGTGGCCGGGTTGAGGAATTGTTGGATCAGATAGCCTTTCGAGGCGGTCACCTCTATGCCGTCGCACCCGATCGCCACCACGCGCCGAGCGGCGGCCGCGAATTCCGCGATCGACGCCTCGATCTGATCCTCCGTCATGGCGATGGTGCGGTTGCAGTAGCCGTAGAGGAAATCGAAAGTGGACGAGGCCGACAGGGCATCGCTCGGCTGGGGGAACAGGCTCGTGTGGGTGTGGCCGCCGGTATCGCCGATCTGCATGATATAGCGGCATGCGACCCTTCCGGTGCCCGCCGTCTTGACCTCGCGCACCGCATCGCGCAGGGGGCCGATGAAGCGGTCGGAATGGATGCTGGGGTACTCCAGCGGCGACATCCGGTCCTTATTGATGCTGATGGTCGCCGAGATGATCGCGGCCACGCCGCCCGCGGCGAAGCGCTTCTCGAAGGCGACCCAGGCGGGCGAAACTCTGCCGTCGTAGTAGGCCATCCTGCCGCCGATGGAGGAGCGAACGACCCGATTACCGAACTCGACGTTCTTGATTTTGAATGGCTCGAAAAGCTTGAACGGCTCCAAAGGCATGACGCGACTCCGTCACCGCACCGGGGCCCAGCGCTCCCAGGCAGTCAGCTGGCATTTGCGGGGATCCCCGGGACCTCGGCCTCATCCGTTCGAATGAGGCGCCGCATCTGCGGTGTAGTCCTACATTGATGTGATGCACGCCCTGTGTCCGGACACGACTTTATCTGAGTTGAAGCACCGGATACAAACGTTCTTTCCCTCCGCGCGGCGGCGCCGCGTCGGCGGCAGCAGAATTGTGACATTGACGTCTTCGGGAGGCAGTCTCATGTCGGCTCTGGCAAATCCGGTCATCCAGCGCGAAGTCAACTTCGGTGGCAATCTGACCTGGCAGACGCGCTGCTATCGGCCGGCCAGCGAAGCCGAGGTTCTCGACATTCTGGCGCGGCACGCCGCCGGCCGCATACGCGTGTTGGGGTCGAAACATTCCTGGAGCGACATCGCGGTCTCGGGCGAGGTATCACTCGACATGAGCCTCTTCGACGATGTGCAGCCCTTTGTGCAGGATGGGCAAGGGTTCGTGCGTGTTGGGGCGGGTTCGACGCTCCAGAGTCTGCTCGACAGGCTGCACCGGGCGACCGACCAAACCCTGCCGACCCTCGGCGCCATCAAGAAGCAGACCATCTCCGGCGCCATCTCGACAGGGACCCATGGTTCGGGGCGGCAGAGCCTTTCCCACTTCGTAACCAGGGTCCGCCTCGCGGCCTACGATCCCAGCACGGGCCGGCCGACGATCTACGACTACACCGACGGGGACGAGTTGCGCGCCGCCCGCTGCGGGCTGGGCTGCATGGGCGTGATTCTTTCGGTCGAGTTGCCCACGGTGCCCAAGTACAAGGTGGCCGAAGTGCTTCAAAAGCGCGATTGCCTAGAGCAGGTTCTTAAAGCCTACGTCGAGAAGCCGCTGTCTCAGTTTTTGTGGACGCCCTATGGGTGGAAGTGGATCGTCTTCGAACGCAAGCCGGTTGGACAGCCGACGCCAACTATCGGCGGCTTCATCAAGGCACGCTTCATGCGCCTCTATAACACGGTCGGTCAGGATATTCTTTTCCACCTTTTCGTCATCGCCAGCCGATGGGGTGGTGCCAGGCTCGTCAAGTGGTTCCTGAGGTTCGCGCCCTCCATCGTCCTCAGGAAAGTGGAGCGCATCGACGATGCCGAGCGAGTGCTGACGCTTGGCCATGACGCCTTCCGCCACGAGGAGATGGAATTATTCGTGCGTGAATCGCGGCTTGCCGAGACACGCAGCATGCTGCGGTGTGTGGTCGAAGCTTTCGCCAGCCGTGGCACCACGATTTCGCCGGACGACGAGCAGCCCCTGCAGAGGATTGGCATGCTCGACGAACTCCGCGCGCACCGGGGCCGCTACGTTCACCACTATCCGCTCACCTTTCGGCGCGTCCTGCCCGAGGATACGCTGATCTCGATGGCCGCCTCCGTCGACGAGCCGATCTATTCTGTTTCGCTCTTCACCTATGATCCACCTGCGCGGCGCGAGCCCTACTATGAATTCTGCTCGGTCCTCGCGCGCATTCTCCTCAGGCTCGTGGATGCTCGGCTGCACTGGGGCAAGCACTTCCCGCTGCAGTATGCGGACATTGCTGCGCTCTATCCAGAGATGGAGACGTTCCGCGGGCTGTCCTGCCGTAACGATCCAGGTGGCGTTTTTCGGAATGACTACACGAAGCGGGTCTTGGGACTCGCGCCCGGTGGTCTTGAACAGGCGCGGTAGCCGCTTCGATCGAGAAGCAAGTTCCTGGCGACCTGGTCGTGCTTGGATCAACGACGTCAACCAATCTAATCCGAACCGACCTCATTGTGAGGCCTACAGCACTGCGCCGTGGCCTCCCGACAACACGGTGAATTTGGGTCAGAACTGCTCCTCGCAGGTCAGCCTCCTCGACGGGGCAACCACACCCGAAAGCTGTAAGTCGAGGAACGGAGGTGGAACACGTCAGATCTCCACCCGACTTGCTCCGAGCAGTGATCCGTGAGCGTCCGGTGGTCCAGTGCCAGGAGCTGCCGCTTCCTCTGGTCGAGGCAGTACGGGACCCAAGTGAACGACCAGACGTCACAAGCCTAGCCGCCCGCCGGCTGGGCGTCACGACGTGGCTCCGACCGTCCCCCACCGCGTGCCTCGCCGGCGGGAAGACTGCGCGGGGCCGGGGCC
>Ga0070694_100000074_pt1 | contig 48065 bp, 60 predicted proteins | sample KBSK1251metaG_FD_65470 | JGI IMG/M metagenome (GOLD analysis project Ga0070694, IMG submission 65470) | Corn, switchgrass and miscanthus rhizosphere microbial communities from Kellogg Biological Station, Michigan, USA - KBS K1-25-1 metaG | ecosystem: Host-associated > Plants > Roots >...
CAATTCAATCGTCGAAATGTAGGAAAGAAACCGAGGCTTTCCCTCACGAACATCCAGTATATACTGAGTGACAATGTTCACAGTCCCTGACACTCCAACATAAAGAAGCAAGCGGAGACTAACTGCTGCCAGAAGTGGAGGTACTAGCAGGGTCAGCGCCGGGAACATTGGAAAGACATTGATCTGAGCGAAAGCGCCGTCCACCGTTACGTCTGCAAACGGAACACCGAAGATAGATCCGATGGAGCCTATGCCGATGTCATTCCCCTTTGCCATATAGTCTACAGACATGCCAAAAAGTAAATTGCTAAACAATGGAGCAAAGAGCACTATTTTCATTACTTGCCAAAGACCAAAACTCTGGGGGCTCATCTTGAATTCTGAATAGCGGAGCATTTTTTGTTGATCGTATTCGCTCCTCTTTACGAGGTTGATTATAGTCTTGATGCCATACCACGTGATCGAATGTCGAGCAACAAAGTTTCCCCTGACAAGTGATATGGAGGCAAGAATTATGCCAGAAATTGTGGAATAAAATAAAGGCTTGGTAAATACATCGTCAAATTCTACGACGTTCATAAGGAGGTTGACGGACTGGTTGCTTACAATCGCGAATATGATAATCCCGAGGGCAGCGAATATTGCTATCCGGACTATTTTGCCAATGTCCGTGCTAGGCGATCTGTCCTCGTTGTAGGTGTCCCACAAGAGAGCAAAGTATGGTTAAAGACCCTTTAATGTGTTTATTAGTTTTCAAGGGTGTCCTAACAAACATACGTCAGCACGCTTCTGCAAGTCCCTTGCAAATCAAGAAAACTGCTACATATGCAGGAAGCTCTGCCGATTCCTTTGAGATAGAAAATGACTTCCCCTTGAGCCTGAGTCTCACTGGGCACTTTAATTTTACATTGACTCTATTGTCGCCGAGCACGCATGAATCCCTAAACGGGTCAAATGAATCTGGATTGATGAACACGGTTTTGGCCAAGCCGCTTTTGCCGTTGAGAGTGCCCGGCATCCTGAATATCCTATGGACATCTGTAGTAACTTGTGCGTCTATTTTCACACCCATCTCCCTTGCGGTCCTGTCCAGGCTTGATTTGAAGGCGGAATAGCCTCCGGCCTGCGTCACAATATGCTGAAGCTTTAGGGTCGATGACCCATCAATCTTTAACTTTTCTGCTAACTTGTTCCTCCAGCCATAGGCAATTCCACCTCTTGGAAATTTGACGACACATAGACTCTCGTTGTTGCCTTTCCTAACCCCAACACTTTCTGGCAAGAGTCCAGTTCCTAAAAGGTACCCCGCCAAATCAGATCGGGCAGAAGAATCAAGCGTGACAAATTGATCGTCTGACACGTGTATGTGAAATCCGTTATTTCCTGAAAAATAAGTCCTGATGGCCAGTTGGTCTATCCCGATGTCACCTGTGAGAAAACCCAGCAGCTTTTTCAACTCTTTTTTCGATGCGTCAATGCATTTGGCACATGGAATTGAAACCGAGTCAGCTTTATCTGCTCCGCATGATTGGCACGCAAAAGCCGACTGTTGATCGTGAAGAGGTTCCGCAGATCTGCAGCCTGCGCATAACAGGTATGTGTGAGAAGGCACACATGGGAGATCCAAGTCTTTGCCGTCAATATCAAAAATTAGAAAGGCGCCAAGCCAGTCTTTCTCCTGCATAGGATGTGTAGGAAAACGGTAGTAGGCGTTGGAGCAGTAAACATCAGAAGGTGCTTCCTTTACAAGCGTGGCTACAAGAGCGCCCATCGAGGAAAACGAGAGGTGTCTTATCCAGCCCTTCTGACCAAATAGCGAATATCCAAACTCACGCTGCTCCATCCTAGTCGGTTCTTCCACGCTCTTTGAGTGGAAGTAATATTCTCTGAACGCGTTCTTGACGATCGTTGTATTCCGGATAGAGGCTGTTTCACTCAGGCCTTTCTCACCTGTCTGCGGCCAAACTGCAGCGGGTTTATTATCCCTGCACATTGTTCAGTGGCAAAGCACAGGTTTTCAATCAGGAGCTTCTCGCAGGATGGGACAGAGTACTTTGTCCTGCTACCTTTCAACCCAGCCAAATGTTCCACTTGGTAGCGAGTGATTTTTTGATTAAAGTCCGGGGCACTTTCGAACAAGCTGACGATCTCGTCAATAGGCTTGCCAATCGCAAGCATGTATGTGGCAAGCATCACCCTTGCAGAGTGAGGAAGGTTTTCTCCCTTGCCCATGACTTCAAGCGCGTGTTTGATGCACGGGGGGAAGTCTGTAACTGCAGTTGGTCGGTAATCGAATCGCGGAAGCAGTTTTGCCCTTAGTAGATCGGCCTTGGCTCGCATGGTTTCGGGCAGAGTCGGAAGTGTCATGCCCTTTACACGTTCGTAAATCATTACGGAAAGCTCGTTCCTAATTAGCCTCACGGTCTCATCCGCATCCAAATATACATCTCCTTGAGAAACGAGCCTGTTTACGAGCTTCCATTCCTGTTCATGAAAATGAGAAGACCTTGATAGATAATCTGAAACTTTGACTTTGAAGAGTCTCTTATCTTCCTCAGCAACTCCGATCTTGAGACGGAATAGTTCTTCAAAGATCTTTGAGAATAGAGATCTCTTCTGTAAGTCGTTTTGCTTCTTGAGGTCCTCGGTCAAGAATTTTTCTGCCCGTCGTGCCTCGGCAAGCGCGAATTTTCTCAATACGGGTTCAAGCCCAATCGATTTTACAATGATGAGCGAAACAAGGAAAGTGAGGATTTCAGTCTCGTACCTCTCCAAATCCTCATAGACCATGCCCAAGGTTCCCGCTTCAATTCTAACCGCGGCCCTATCGAGTACATTTGCCATATCGGGGCGCGCGAGCTCCTCCCAACTAAAACCGGTCTGTCGTATGTATTCTCCTGCCTCATTTAGAAACGGGTATTTTGCAAGATCGCCGGTACCAGTCTTTATGGAGGACAAGTCCTGCCAGAACTAACTCATACCTCAATAAAAATACAGACGACGCATTATCAGACAACACATAAAGCATGCGTGAAGCGTTGTTACCTGGAAATGCCTGGACTAAAGGTGGGATTTCACGTCTCCATTGCTGGGGGTATATCGAATTCTGTCGACAATGCGAGGAAGCTAGGATGCACTGCTTTTCAGATCTTCAGCAGAAATCCCAGAGGGTGGGCGGCAAAGCCTCTAGATCCAACCGACGTCAAACTTTTCAGGGACAAGCTTTCTTCGAGTGAGATTGGGCAGGATTCCGTCATCGTTCACATGCCCTATCTTCCAAATCTTTCCGGCCCGCCGGGGGAATTCTATGACAAATCAGCACGTACCCTCGCAGAGGAAATGCAGAGATGCGATGCCCTGGGCATTCAGAATCTTGTGATCCACTTGGGCAGTCATCGTGGCGCAGGTCAGGGGCAGGGAATTACACAGCTGGTTAAGGCAATCGATGGCGCAGTAGCGTCGGCGGACAAACTAGACAGCCAGAATACTGTCAACATCTTGCTGGAGAATAATGCTGGCCAAAAGAATGCGATTGGCGCAAACTTTGAGGAGTTGCGCGCAATTCTTGACAAGATTACAAGCAAACGAAAAGTCGGGGTCTGCTTAGATACCTGCCATTTATTTGCATCTGGATACGATGTCCGTTCAGCCGGAGGTGTCAAATCTACGCTGGAGAAGTTCGACAAGATAGTGGGTTTGAGAGAACTACGGGCTATCCACCTAAATGACTCAAAGGGAGAGCTAAACTCGAACTTGGACCGACACCAGCACATTGGTCTAGGTCATATCGGCCCGGCAGGGATTTCTGCATTCATCCGTCACAACGCGACAAGAACACTTCCATTCATAATGGAGACTCCAATCGACGATGAGCGCGGCGACGAAGAGAACATGAAGGCAGTTGCACGCTTGTTTAAGTAGGATGGCATGTCACCTCAGACTATGTGATTCGACTTTTGTTGAACCCGCGTAATAGCTTACGATTATTCTATCATTCAGGTCATACGGGCAATCTTCAATCCTTTTTGGCTGGCGGTCACTCGGTTCAACTACGCAAACGTTTTCCTGCTTTATGTCGACACTCACTTCCTCCGTAACGGTTTGTCGAGAGAAGAGTTCTGCCAGGGGAAAACCTTGGATCATCTGTATAGCCATGAAGGCGCCAAAGAAAGCAAGACCAAACAAAACGGCGAGCTTTTTGGTGGACATCCTACCGAATTCTGAAGTATCGTCAGACCCGAAGGACACAGCAATACTCTGAAATCTTTTTCTAAAAAACCTATGGGACTGAGGATCGACTCTCGTACGTTCCTTACGTGGTTGAAGATGGTTCCAATGCATGCTCTATGGCTTCTTGCTGCTCGAGCCAATCGTCAAAGTATGCAAGCAACAAGTGGGCTGCTAGCTCGTCCTTTGTGTGATCTATCTTCAGGTGCAACGGCATATAGTCAGGAGCGAAGAAGAGATTACAAATATAGCAAAACGGATTCTTTTCATGCTCCTCTAGCAATATGGCTCACCTACAGGGCATGTAGATATAAAATCTCCTAATTGGCATTTGAGATTGGAACGCACTCCGTTGCACCCTTCAGAAAAAGCGATACAACGTCGCGTATATGTATTTCAATATGTTGTAATCCAGACACCTTTTTTGACTTAATTCGTCTTTTGGTCTAACACAGCCGAGTTCATATCAAAACTTCATTGTAGTTATCTAGAAATGCCAAGGAAGGTCGATTGAGACATGGAAACTAGACAGATGGTTATTGATGATCTGCGGAGACTAGGCGTCAGGGTGAACCAAGTATTGGTGCTCAATCCTACATACGAGCAGTTGCGGGGAATGAGGGACGGTCTCACAAAGCTTAGAAATTGATCAAGCTCAAAATAGATTGCAACTTTGGATGACAATTATTGGGGCGCACGGGAGATTATCTATAATATTAGGCGAAATTTGTGACGACATTTAAGTTATAAGGAGGTCGAAAATGTGAATAGATATGGTCTTTGGAAGAGATGTCCGGCTCAGCAGAATCCTTAGAGACGGCAAGATGGTCTGCATTCCAATGGACCATGGTATCAGCAACGGTCCTATCAAGGGACTTGAGGACGTTCACAGTATGATTTACCAGTGTGCCCCTGCAGGGTTGACTTGCATCCTTGTAAACAAGGGAATTATCAGGACACTGCCAAGACCTATTGACATAGGGCTGATTGCACACTTTTCAGGCAGCACCACTCTTGGACCAGCTCCAAACAGAAAAATGCTAATGGGAAATGTGGAAGAGGCCCTAAGGCTTGGAGCAGATGCTGTCTCACTTCATATCAATATCGGAGCAAAGGAAGAGCCTGAGATGCTTCAAAAGCTAGGAATGGTAGGGGACAAATGTGACGAGTGGAGCGTCCCTCTGGTCGCGATGATGTACCCAAGAGGCGAGAACATCAAGAATCCTCACGACCCAGAGATTGTCGCCCACGCTGCAAGGATAGGAGCCGAGGCAGGAGCCGACATCGTAAAAGCCGTGTACACAGGTGATGTTGACTCATTCAAAAAAGTCGTAAAAAGCTGTCCTGTTCCAATCGTAATTGCGGGTGGACCAAAGGGGAATACAGATCGCGACATATTAGAAATGTGCGAAGGAGCCATGTCTGCAGGCGCAAAAGGAGTTACCTTTGGCCGCAATATTTTCCAGCACAAGAATCCGCCTGCCATGGTTCGTGCTCTGAACAAGATAGTTATTCAGGGCAAGACGGTAAGAGAGGCTCTGAAGGAACTTGACTGACGCCTCTGCAAGGGGAAAAGAGCTCGTGATAAGGCCGACCGTTCCAAAGACAGCGCTCTCTTCGTTTATCTCAAAGCTTGGAGAAAAAGGCATATCAGTTCTAAACGTTGATCCGAAGCTTGTCGAAGGAAAAAAATTCCGCACGCTCCACGAATCAGAACAGGCGGACATGGTAATATGCAAGACGTTTGACCAGCTAAAGTCGCTAAAGTCCTCCGGGAAGGATCTGGGTTACTTCAAGAAAGTAATGAGTAACTCTGATGTAGGCGAAATTGAAAAGGCATCTCAAGCAGGCGCAGAGTTTGTCATTGTAGACGCTTCTGACTGGAAAATTATCCCGTTGGAAAATATTATTGCCAAGCTTCATAAATCCAAAACCAAAGTCTTCACGACGGCAAAGAGTTCTCGAGAGGTTGCCACAATGTTCTCCGTACTCGAGCTTGGCGTGGACGGGGTTATTCTTTCCACAAACAACATAGACGAGGTAGACAGCGCCCGTCAGCAGCTTTCAAAAAGAAAGTTTCCAATAGGGATCGCAAGGATTCTGGAAGTAAAGGACGTAGGCACGGGGGAACGAGTATGCGTTGATACGGCGTCGATGATGAGCATGGGAGAGGGTATGCTCATCGGAAGCAAATCGAATTTCATGCTACTCGTTCACAATGAATCTGTGGGCTCGTCCTTTACTTCGCCACGTCCATTTAGAGTAAACGCGGGGGCGGTTTATTGCTACACGATTACGCCAGACGGCAACACTCGCTACCTATCTGAGGTTGAATCAGGGAGCGAAGTTTGGATTGTGAATAAGGATGGCTCCGCCAGGAGAGCAGTAGTCGGCAGATCGAAGATTGAAACTCGTCCATTGAGGATGTTGCGCGCAGAAATCGAGGGCCATACGGGAACGGTCATACTGCAGAATGCAGAGACTATACGGCTGATCTCACATGATGGAAAATTGTTGTCGGTCACAGACATAAAGGTCGGAGATGAGGTACTCGGTTATGCCAAGCCAGCGACTGGCCGGCATTTCGGAATGGAAGTTGACGAGTACATAGTCGAGAAATGAATGCAGTATCGAATTCTCTCGTGTCGTTGGCAGACTAGTAATTTGAGAGCAGAACTAAATGATCGCACATTACTGATCTAAACCGCTCTGCCGAGTGTTAAAGAGGCTCATTATTCTAGCTCTCATCTCTTCAATTTCCCCAGCGTCAGCCGCAAATTCAGCATCTCTATCAAAGGGCTCGGGGATCAAACCTTGCTTGGTCGCGGCCACTCTACCGTAAGGAAACACAAAGTCTACTCTGACCAGGTCACTCAATTTGAACCGGCATATGCTGTCAGTGGGTGTGTAGCTTTTTTTCTGCTTGGCCTGCCGACTATTCTGAATCATTTGGGCAATCGCTTGATTGCGCCGAATGATAAGGATCTGTCTGTAGCATACCGAACATGCAATGGTTAAGCATTTTTCTCACGCTGAAGAATATTGAGAGAAAATGGTCAAGTCATCGTGGCAATCTCATGTTGTCAAATCATTTGCCTCAGATGAAATTAGCTCAAAAAAGTGAGCTAAACATATAGCATGATTTTAGTTCATTGTGCATTACTTTAGAGTATCCCGGATATGGACGAACCAAACGAGCTAGCACGAAAATCATGCTTGCTCACCAAGAAGAAACTGCGGACCAGATAATAGTCGGCAACTGCAAAGACGTGCTAAAAAAGATGCCAGAAAATACGATTCAACTAACCATAACTTCGCCTCCGTATAGAAACGCGATTGATTACGACATGCACGCGTCAGGCAATGGAGGCTATTACAGGGGCAAGCTAAAGCTGAGCACCGCCGAATATCTCGATGACATGACAGAGATCTTTGGTGAGAAGGTCTACCGAGTAACGAAGGAAGGAGGGTACTGCTGCATCGTTATTGCTAATGAAGTTGTCAATGGAACTATTTTGCCACTACCACACATGCTACTATCGCGCCTCGTAGAGCCGTTTGGGAAATGGCAACTGCACGAGGAGATCATATGGCACAAGGTGACAGGCGGGACAAACCGATACGGTTCATTTGTCATAAATCCATACCCAAAATATTATCGAGCAAATATTATGCACGAATTCATTCTGATATTGCGCAAAGGAGACGTTAGCAGTGGCCGAACCAGACGTATAGACGCGCTCCCAGCGACGCATGAGGAATGGACAAAAGAAATAGCAAATTCTATCTGGCATATAGCACCGGTGCCGCCTGGATACATAGACCACCCCTGTCCTTTTCCAGAAGAGATTCCTTATCGGCTAATGAAACTTTATTCTTATGAGGGCGACGTTGTATTAGACCCGTTCAATGGAAGCGGGCAGACGACAAAAGTTGCCCATCACTTTGGTCGGCGTTATCTCGGAATGGACGTCGTTGGGGAATACGTGCAACTTGCAAAGATGCGAATTGCCAGCGAGCCAATCCACATCAGGAACGAGGCACTCATCGCGAACTGGAAGAAAATCCCATCACACTACAAGACCAAGCACTAGTCTTTTTATCTTGGGATCAGGGAAGTATTGTATATGTCGGCGAAAATAAACAATCAGGAAATTAAACGACTATTTGATAGCAAGAACCTTGCTTATCTTGCAACGTTAATGGACGACGGATCACCGCAAGTCACTCCGATCTGGGTCGATATAGAAGGAAACGTCATTCTGGTCAATACTGCAGAGGGCAGGGTCAAACAGAAGAATGTGTCACGAGACCCGCGGGTTGCAATCTCGACAGTGGATAATGCCAACCCGTACGAAATGGTCACAGTTCGAGGTAAAGTTGTAGAGCAGACGCGTAGAGGGGCAGACGAGCACATCAACAAGATGGCAAAAAAATACCTCGGGATGGACAAATATCCGTTCAAGATGCCTGGAGAGCAAAGAATTTTGCTTAAAATACAACCGGATAAAGTGTTCCATCAAAAGCCGGGCTAATCAAGTAGGCCTCGTGTTGCGTTCTTTGAGCAAACGGCCGAGAGCCTTCTGCCGCAGGGCGACGTCGACATACTGAGAATCGCAGTCGTTGCAGACCAAGTAAAGTGCTGCGCTATCCTGGCTTGGCGTAATCACTTTCTCCCACCGCAGGCCTATCGCGTTTTTTGAGCAAATGGAGCAGGAGCCTCTGCCCTCTAAAGGCGAATTCTCTGTCCCAGTGTACATCGCATACATCTCGTATCCTTCAATTTCAAGCGGTTTCCAAATCTCTTCAAATGACTTGAGCATGGCACTATCGAATCCCAGGTTTTGTAAATTGGCGATGTGCTCCTCTCTGGAGGGCATGACTCTTACTTTGGAACCAAGCAGGGATTAATAATCTTTAGACACGCTATTATGTAGCAGGGACTGACACACGTCAGCTTAACAATTTCATTTTTCAAATGGAAATCAAGATGCAGCCTCATAAGAAGAAGGTAGTAGTAATGACGGCTGTTTCCCTAGGAATCATCGGCCTGTCGTTTCTCATACCTCTCGTGATCGTCCCCGCAGTTATTGGCGTCTCGAACGCGAGCAACTGCGCTATCTCCACTGGGTGCGCCGGAGACACGTATGGCAAATGTGGAGCCTATCAGACATCAGAATCCACTTCGTTTACCGACTCCCTTGACAGAGGCATGAAGGGCATGCTCTGCATGATGGGCCTGGACGACGGCAAGGCAAAGTTTGCCCTCTGGATGGATAGCCAGCGCTCTGCTGCCACGCTTAATAAGACCCCAATCCATATAGAATAAGATGGCAGCAGCCACGTCAGGGTCCAAGCAGCCTAAGGACTATCGCTGCAACCTTTGTGGTCTCATTTTTACGAGTTCTGAACAGCTGGAGACTCACAAGAGAATGGATCACAGCAAGAATAGCTCCCCGCCGGCGGGCGTAGGATAAAACAATTAATTTCAGCGTACAACTATGAAACGCACATTGCCTCCAAAAATTTGTGCTTCGATAGCTGCCGATACTCCGAGCTTGATGCATGAGCGGGCTCGCGATGCGCTGTCAAGCGGAGCTGATTTCGTTGAATTGCGATTTGACTTTCTAAAACCGGGCGATTTGGCTGCTGCCATCGCTGCAGCGGACGACATCAAGCAGAAGGCGGTGTTTACGCTGAGGTCAACGGCGCAGGGAGGCAAATTTGCAGGAAGCGAGCAAGATAGACTGGCATGGCTTCGCAAGATGGTCGAACGGAGACCTATGCTTGTCGACATCGAACTTGAATCCCTTAAAGGAAATGACGAATTGGCCGATTTTCTTGACAGTCAAAAAACCCCCATTCTGGTTTCTTGGCACGACTTCCGTGGTACTCCACCAGCTGCCGAATTGGCAGATATCCTTTCTGAAATGAGGGTCTACAGCAACTTTGTAAAGATTGTAAGTACTGCAAAAGGCATTGGAGACGCGTTGCGCCTTCTGGATCTTTATGATAGCACTGTTGGCTTGAATGCGATCTTTTTCGCCATGGGTGAAGCAGGTGTTATTTCAAGGGTGCTGTGTACCATTGTGGGGAGTGCTCCATTTACGTATGCAAGCCTTGATGAAGCCATCGCTCCTGGTCAGCTTACTGTCACTGAGATGCGCAGGCTGTATGCCATGCTAGAGAATAGCCCGACGGGCTAGAAGGACATGACTCGATCAATAGGTCTCAAATGGAAATGATATACATGATGCCTGTTGCGTGAAATACCGGATTTCTTGAAACCACGATGGACCATCAATTAGATAACATATATGATAGGACGAAAGGTAATCGTGGCTGTTGCATAGCGCCCCCAAGACATATTGCATAATTGGCGATCCTATAGATCATTCGCTATCCCCTGCTATGCAAAACGCTGCCTTTAGCGAACTGCACCTAAATAGCACCTACATTGCCTTTAAGGTGGCAAAAGACGAGCTTGAACAATCGATTGAATCGCTGCGGTCGATAAAAATAGCTGGATTTAACGTGACGATACCGCACAAGGTCCAAGTAATGAAGTATCTCGACGAGCTCGACCAATCTGCTCAAAGGGCGGCGGCTGTCAACACTGTAAACAATATCGAGGGCATATTCAAGGGGTACAACACTGATATTCACGGCTTTATCGAACCTTTGCATCGACGCAATGTGGATTTTCAAGGAACGCGGATTCTACTGCTAGGCGCAGGAGGGGCCGCCCGGGCAGTAGTCGCTGCGCTATCAGAAGAACATGGCATTGAAAAGTTGATCATCGCAAACAGAGATCCGAAGAGTGCAGAGAAGCTCGGGAAGATGGGCTCTGATCTCGGACTTTACTGCGAAACGACTGCACTCGACGGTGCTCCAAAGTTTGCGCCTGAAGCCGATCTGATAGTCAATTCGACTGCGATAGGAATGAAGAACGAACCCAGCATAATAAACGCGAGCCAGATAAAGAAAGGAAGCATTGTATACGATTTGGTATACCGGCCCATAACAACCGACCTGATCGAAAATGCCAAATATGCTCAGGCAATTGTTGTCTATGGATACGAAATGTTGATCGAACAAGGCGCTAGGGCTTTTGAACTGTGGACTGGGTTACCTGCTCCGAGAGAAGTTATGAAAAAGAGCTTGCTCGGCATTTTTGGTGAACCTTCATGAAAGTACGTCAATCAACTGCGACTATGCATGGTGCAGTGTCGATAGTAAATGCTATAGCGACTGGAAACGGTTCATCACTCGGAATCTCTCTATCCGCCACGGCCTATGTTGAGCTGGAAAGGGGTCGCGGAGTTCGATTTCTGACCGGCAAGAATGAAGACAGGTTGGTAAACAACATCATACGGAATACTCTGCCAAAGTCTGTTATAGACGACAACATGATAACTATCAAGGTAAGGTCGGAAATCCCGATCGGATTCGGCTTGAAAAGCTCCAGCGCAGTGTCAAATGCGGTAGCTCTTGCCTGTAGCGGCCTGGCGGCAAAAGATGTAGATGATCTCGCTGTGCTTGACGCTGCAGTTAGGTCGTCTCTTGATGCCAAGGTTTCGATAACTGGTGCATATGACGATGCCACAGCATGCTACTTTGGAGGATTCACAGTAACAGACAATTATTCGCGCCGATTAATTAAGAAGGAGCCTTCCCCAGAAAATCTTTATGCGATAATCTTTCTTCCTAGGAATACTCCAAGGGGAGATGTAAGTAAGTTGAGCAACCTTTCGGGACTATTTACGGATGCCTTCAAACTCGCTGAAGCTGGAGAATACTGGAAAGCAATGACGTTAAACGGAGTGCTTGCAGCTGCCGCTCTTTCAGCTTCTTATAAACCGATAATGGCAGCGATAGAGCACGGGGCCTTGGCCGCCGGTATTTCCGGTAACGGACCATCCGTCGCTGCAGTTGCATACGAGGACGAACTAGAAGAGATCAAATCCGCGCTCTCAAAGTTTGACGGAAGGATTATTGCTTCAAAAACCAACAACAAGAAAGCAAGTGTGGTGGTGTCAGACTAGCCTATGGCCAGTATTATAGTCCGTCGGTCCAAAATCAGAGGGTCTATTCGCTGCCCTTCTAGCAAGAGTTATACCCACAGGGCAATCGCGATAGCCTCTATTGCAGGCTCAAAGGCTTCCATTATTACAAACGCCTTACTTGCCCGCGATACCTTGGCTACTCTTGCCTGTTGTCAAGCGATGGGTGCAGAAATAAGACACAAGGGAACGACTGTAGTGGTAACAGGAAGTCACGGGCTTGAGCCACCAGAGAACGTCATAAATGCAGAGAACTCGGGCACAACTATTCGCATAATGACCGCGATGTCAGGACTTGTGAGGACCGGATACGTCATCCTCACCGGAGACGAAAGTCTTAGGAAGCGGCCGATGCAGCCTATACTCGACGCACTAGGACAACTAGGGGTCAAGGCATTTTCAGCCAAGGAAAATGGGACTCCTCCTCTGGTAGTCAAGGGTGGAGGAATAAGAGGTGGAACTGCCATCGTAGACGGCAGCATTTCAAGCCAGTTTATTTCTGGGCTGCTCATAGCTGGCGTTTACGCCGACTCTGAAATTCAATTGAAGATAAAGGGAAACTTGGTCTCCAGACCTTACGTTGGCGCTACACTTGCAACCATGGAACGCTTTGGAGTTTCAATCGAGCATAGTACAGACATGCTAGAGTATCACATCAAGCCGAGCAAGTATAGGTCGGCGCAGTTTGATGTTCCCAGCGATTTTTCAACGGCTGCGCTTGTCATGGCAGCTGGCGCCCTGGTTGGCGAAAGACTCTTGATCAAGGGCCTGAACTTTCGGCTACCACAAGGGGATTCACAGATAGTTGAAATAATGTCAAGGATGGGTTGTCGAATACGGGCGGACAAGGTGAAAGGAGAAGTCGTTGTTGAACGCACAGATGAGCTTGAAGGGGGCTCGTTTAACCTCGGAGATACCCCGGACCTCCTGCCTGTTGTATCGATTTTGGCCCTCAAAGCAAAAAGTCCAGTCACCATAACAGGTGTTGCACATGCCCGGGTTAAAGAGACTGATAGGGTCGCCAACATTGCTTCCGAACTCGTAAAGTTCGGCGCCAGAATTCTGGAGTATAACGACGGTCTAAAGATTACATCGCCAAAGGTTCTAAAGAATGCGTCGCTTGAAGCGTATAACGACCACCGATTATTCATGGCGTTTGCTATCGCAGCAATGATGACTGAAAAGTCGTTGGTCGCCGGCGCTGAATCGGTGGATGTATCCTACCCTAATTTCATCTCTGACATGAAGGCCCTTGGTGCCCGGTTTTCAAACGCCCCGGACAGGGAATAAGAGTGTTCCAAAAAGACAATATATAGAACTGGCTAATCAACTCTCAGCTAACAAAAAATGACTGGCGGCAGCATATTGGGTGAGAGATTTGTGACGCTGAGCTTTGGAGAAAGCCATGGGAGGTGCGTCGGGGCGATTGTCGATGGTTGCCCCGCGGGGATGCCTCTTAGCGAAAATGATGTCCAAGGACTGCTGGATCTTAGAAAGCCTGGACAGTCGGTTGTAACCACCCAGAGAAAGGAGGAGGACAAGGTCGAGATTCTTTCCGGAGTATTCAACGGAAATACGACCGGAGCTCCCATCTGCATGCTAATTTGGAATAAGGATTCCGATTCGAGGCCGTATGACACCATAAAGAACATTCCTCGCCCTGGACATGCGGACTATCCTGCAATGGTAAAGTACGCCGGTTTTGCAGACTACAGAGGAGGTGGCCGATTTTCTGGCAGGCTTACTGCCACGCTGGTGATGGCGGGCGCCGTCGCGCAGAAACTATTGCGGCTCACGCACAAGATCGAGACAGTCGCTTACACAACAGAAATCGGGGGCATAGTTGCGCGTGATTTCACACCATCACAAATCTCTCGGAGATACGAAAATGAAGTCAGGTGTCCAGATCCAGAAGCAGCTGTGAAAATGAAGGATGCAATTTTGCAGGCAAGAAAAGATGGAGACTCGCTCGGTGGAGTCATAGAATGCATTACGACAGGTCTTCCTGTGGGACTCGGGGAGCCAATATTTGCCTCACTTGAATCAGACATTAGCAAGGCCCTGTTTAGCATCCCTGCGGTCAAGGCGATAGAATTTGGATCAGGATTTGAAGGAAGCAAGAGAAAAGGCTCTGAAAATAATGACGTCTACTACCTAAAGGAAGGCAAAGTGTCCACTAGGACAAACAATTCTGGGGGCATTCTGGGTGGTCTTTCAAACGGGATGCCACTAGTAGTGCGTGCTGGATTCAAGCCCGCTGCATCAATTGCCAAAGATCAAGAGACACTTGACGTTTCAAAAGGTGACCTGGCTAACCTGAAGGTGCCTGGGCGACACGATCCTTGTGTCGTTCCGAGAGCGCCTCCTGTTGTAGAGTGTGTGATCTCTCTGGTTATCGCTGACCATGCAATCCGAGCAGGCCTAATTCCCCCGGTACTAAAGTGATCACTGATGGATCAAGACCGCGAACTAGGGGATCTTCGGGAACAGGTTCGCGTGGTTACTGCAGATATTATACGGGACGTTCAAAAACGGATGGAGCTTGCAAGACAAATTGGCGAGATAAAGAACCGAAAGGGAATTGAAGTAAAGGACGAAAGGGTGGAGCAAGACATCCGGAAAATGGTGCTTGCTATTTCAAGCCAAACGGGCATGAAGCCCGATTTTGCTCTGCGGCTGCTAAATATCCTGCTAGAGGAGTCAGAATCCGTTCAGGCGCAAGGACGGCAGCCGCCCCAGAAACAGACACACCTCGGCATTTTCATGAAGGCCAAGCAACTTGAGGCGAGCGGAAAAGAAATGATTCACCTTGAAGTGGGCGAGCCTGATTATCCTCCGCCTTCCGCTGTAGGTAATTCGCTCTCCGAATCATTCAGGCTCAGGAGATACCACTACACAGAGACAAGGGGCATTGCAAAGCTCCGAGAAGCTATTGCAAAAAAGGAGAACGTCACTGAAGACAGGTTGATAGTAACCCCTGGAGGGAGATTTGCCGTTTTCAGCGCAATCGTCTCTCTCTTAGAACCTGGAAACGAATTGATAGTACTAGATCCTGCCTGGCCTGCGTACAAGGAGTGCGCGGATTTTGCAGGAGCAAGGACCAGGGTGCTAAAGACGCGATTTGAGGACAGCTGGACACCAGACTTGGGAATGCTTGAAGATATGATAAATCCTGCGACTAAGATGATTGTCCTAAACTACCCGAACAATCCGACTGGCAAGATCCTCGAAAACAAGTCTGTGGAAAAGATTGTCTCCCTCGCAAAAGATAATGATCTCTATGTGCTGAGCGACGAAGTATACGCCGCGTATTCATACGGGAAGCAATTTCAGAGCGTTCTAGAATTCGATTACGAAAAGACAATAATGGTTTCGTCGTTCTCTAAGCGCTATGCAATGACTGGATTTCGAGTAGGCTACGGCGTCGCAGATCCAAGAGTGATCCAACAGCTGAACAAGATTCAAGCCGCCGGGATTACCAGTGTCGCCGAACCCATGCAATACGCAGCGCTAGCCGCTATTGGAGAGGACCACAGGGATAATGTGAAAATAATGAAAGAGCGCCTTGATTACGTTTGCAAGAGACTCAAGGAAATGTCTATTCGATTCGTCAGCCCCGATGGCGCATTGTATGTCTTCCCTGAACTTCCAGATATCGACGACCTCGAGCTTGTAGACAAGCTGCTCGAACGGGGCGTAGCGGTAGCACCTGGTAGCGGATTTGGCGATTCGTACAAGAATTATATCCGCATCTCCGCGTGTCAGCCCTTAGAAATACTGGCGAAGGCTCTCGACAAGACGTCTGTTGTGCTTGAGGAGCACGCCTAGTTGTTACTCAAAGTGGCCGTTATAGGCGCTGGAGGAAGAATGGGGTCATGGTTTGTGAATTATTTTGCCTCAAAGAACATGTCTATTACCGCTTATGACCGCGATAGGGGATCACTAAGTTTCTCGAGTTCGGCCATAAGAATAGCGGACAACTTGGCAATGTGCGTCGAGGATGCAGATTTTGTTCTTGTTTGTGTTCCTGTGCGGCTCACACCAAGACTAGTAAAGGAATGTGCATCCAGTATGAAATCCGGTGCCGCCCTGGGTGAGATTTCGTCAGTAAAGCAGAAAACGTTTTCCGCCCTCGCAGCACTCAGAAATGACTTGGTAGCACTTTGCATACATCCTATGTTTGGTCCTGGGGCTACAGACAAGAATGAATTAAGAATCCTGCTGGTGCCAGTGAAAAATGAAAGGACCGAGCTGCGAAAAGCCCAAGATCTTTTACCAGGCACCAGACTACTAGTCATCCCTTCTCCGCAAGAGCATGATGATGCTATCGGGATAGTTTTGGGATTGACTTACTTTAGCAATCTGGCTTTCGCGGATTTTCTTACTTCAAAGAGAAACACCTTGCGAAAGGAAATATCCGGGACGACATTTGCCCTCCAGTCGATATTGGCGGAAAGCATCATGACCGATGACCCTGAGCTTATATCTGTACTGATAAAAGACAACCCCTATGCTCGTAAACATATCAGGGAATTTCTGAGGAAAGCTCTGGCAATAGAACGGGTCTTGACAGATCCCGCAAGCAAGCTTGAGACACGGATAGGTAAGCTAAAGTCCAAAATGCAAAGTCAGGGCAACCTGCAGGACTCTTATAATCTATTGTACAGCGCGATGAGGGCAATGGATTCGCAAAAGGAAAAATAGTCACAAACTCATAATGATCCCGTGATCGTTCTCTGGCGCGACCCGTGGCTGAAACCCCTATCAGATTTTGACATTGGCTCAGAAATCTGCAAGTTTTGCAAAAAGCGATTTGCCGACAAGGAATTTGTGACCTCTTGCGATTTTTGCGACATTGGCACTATGCATGATAGGTGCGCGAATCGCCATATTATTTTAGAGCATGATAGTGAACTAGCCACGAAAATCAATGCCCACAAGGATAAGCCCTTGCATGATTTTCAGTGACGTACCCTTTCTCCGATAAGAATCAATTTGTTGTTAAATTCAAAGGCTAGGCTATCTTGTTTTAGCGATTGTCGGAGTCGATTGGCCATTTCCATCATCTGACTTTCGTCGACGTCGTTGGTATGGATCTCTATCCGAGTGTACTTGACTGGCTCAAATCTACCCTCAAAGTATCCGTCAAACTCAATCAAGGACATTCCGCTGTATTTCGCAGCCATTTCGCGAACGATCTCAAGGTATCCTTCTACTCGCGGAAGGTAGAATTTTACAGAATCTTTGAAGGTTTGGACAGAATATTCGTCATGTGTCATGGGAAACAGTATGTAAGACTCGTATTTACGAATCTCGATTGTTTTCGTCTCTTAGAGCCAGCATGTCAACGAAACTAGCGTGTCATTCTTTTCAATGCCGACTTCTTTTTGTGGATATGACCGGCTTCCTCAAGTTCAGCGTCGAGTCTCTTCGGCTATCTCCCGATGCCGAGGCATTACTCATGTCAAAGAATGCGATCTTGTGAAAAACTTCACAAGGAATTTCAGAACCTTAGGAGCCAGTTCATTGAGGCCATCGCCCCGCTAGAAGTCATGGAAGGCGAAGAATTGAGGGTTGGGCTCGACTCACTGCGAGAGCAGGCGAGATCCGTAGAACCCCACCACTTGGCTTGATTGGGATTTGAAAATTTATATACCCTCAGCAAAATGAAGAAAACGGATAACTAATGGTAGAAAAAATGACTGCTGTATGGCTAATCATTCTTACCATAATGGTTTGCGCTGCAGTCCCTGCACTGCTGATATGGATCACGACAACGCCTGCATCAATGCTTGTGGGTCTTGAAAAGATCGGCACGCTCTACGGCATTGCGCAAGCACACTAGGATAAAGGAATTTATCGCTTCATTATCCATCTATTGAAATGGTCGATTCTGCCGCATCTGAAAAGAAGAAGAAATTGGTTTACTCTATGTTGAGCCTTGCTGGACTCATTGGTGTGTCTGTATTGTTAACGACTGCTGCAACATCATATTTTAGGGGTCAGGATCCCGTAAACCAATGCATTACGGATCCGACGCAGCAACCTTATCAGCTGTCGGTGCCAATCGAGGTATTTGAGGACGGTATCCGATCGACCGTTCGGGACGTAGGCTTTAGCGAAAATTGCATTCGGCCGGTTCATACCCTAATGGACAACGTTATCCATGTAGCGTACGAAAGGCCATACGATTTTACTCTCGGCCATTTCTTTTATTACTGGCTTGGAGACGACATACTTAGGTACGACACAGAGGTATACGTGAACGGCCGATTGCATGCAGACGGCGACTTTCGCGATATAATACTTCGGCAGGGAGATGTCATAAGGATCAACCTCGCCACTAGAAATCAGTAAGATAATTATAAACAGGCTCAGTCGATAAGCGTGTTGAAAGAAATCCGCTCCGAAGTTGAAGTGGATGCGCCAGCAGATCGCGTTTGGGGGGTGCTCGTTGATTTCCAAAATTACGGCTCGTGGAATCCATTTATCTACGAGGTTTCGGGAGAGTTGAAGTTAGGGAAGAAAATCCGAATAAGTTTGCGGACCCCCAGCGGAAAGGAACGGACCTACGAGCCCGTCATAACAAAAGTGGAGAGTGGTCGTGAGCTCAGGTGGGTGGGTAAGAGTGTACTCCTAGCTGGTGAACATGTTTTTTCTCTTGAAACCCTGAAGTCGGGGCCTACTCTGTTTGTTCAAAGGGAAGTTTTCAAAGGATTGCTTGCTAGTTTTTTTGGGGAAGACACCGACAAAGATATTGCTGCTGGTTTTGAGCAAATGAACCGAGCCCTGAAGCGCAAGGCCGAACTCAAAACGGGCTGAGCGCAAGATAGAGACCGCTACCTATTCTAGCCAATGTGACCTGATTGTGAACAGGAAGAAACGCAATTCCAATGAAAATAATTATCTAGTTGTTCCACAAACTATACCAGATGCCAAGCTACTACGAAATACTCGGTGTAAAACCCGAGGCGTCGCTTGACGAGATCAAGCGATCATTTAGGAGTTTGGCAATGAAGCACCATCCTGACAAGAACAAGAATTCCGAAGAGTCACGACAAAAGTTCATGAAGATAGTTGAAGCCTACGAAGTCCTCTCTGACGATAATTCCAGGCGTACATACGATGGCGCTACTACTAAATACGAAAAGTCGCCTAGCTGGACGCCGCCTGCAGATATCGGCAGGGTTTACAGTTACGAAGAGATCAAGAAAAGATATCGACAAAGCCGTTCAAGCGATATTAGGGGAGGAATGTGGGACATTAGCGATGGGGCCAGCTTTGGGCTGTGGAAAGCAACGATGATATTGTTTGCATGCCTCGGCGCGGTTGTTCTGTATATCCTTGTAACAGGCTAGTGCTTATGCCTGTTACGGCTTCTCTTGTGTTCTTCCTGTTTTCTTTTGGTTCTATCAAAAGTTGCATACTTTAATGCAAAGAACGCGCCGACGATAAATCCAGGTGCAGCAATAATGAGCATCGGGCCCGAACCCAAGTAGAGAGCCAGTGGGATCGCCAGGATCCCTGAAGCAAAACATGCAACCGCAAGCAATAGTAACACCGGTTTCGAAGCTGCCAATTTGTCTTGCTTATCAATCGACGGTATAAGGCGTTTTCTATCCTAACTCAAAAGGAATAAAAAGGGACTGGAGTAACCGCGTGCGATGCAGATAGTCGCCATAGGAAGCCGAGTATTTGTCACCAGTTTTCAGCTTGCCGGAGTTAAGGGCGTCAAGGTGGATAATGCACCTCAAGCCCTGACAGAGATAAACAGGATGGGTGACAGCAGCGGCATTGGACTTGTCCTTTTGAGCGATGATATCGGCAAGGAAATACGCACCCAACTCACAAGCCTGCGCTCAAAGCGGCCGATTCCACTAATCTTCGAGTTGCCTTCCCCCGGTAGCAAAAAAGAAAAAGTGGATTACAGGGCTTTATTGAAACAAATCCTAGGCGTCTAATGGTCGTCAAGAATATCTCTGGCGCCGCCAAGTACCCTACTCAGAGTAAGAATTTTTGACCATTCTTCAAGCGATTCGACTATCGCTCGTGCATGGTGTATACTAGCTCCCGCCGCTATAACTCCGTGGTTCTTTACTATGACTGCTCTAGCCCCTGCGCTGAATTCACTTGCCACCATTATTGCAAGCTCATCCGACCCCGATGGCTTGTTCGGGATGACCGCAGGATTTCCTACGACAATCTTTGCTTCTTCAATGACATGCTTAAAGTCTGACGAAATTGACACGGCGATAGTGTACGGACTGTGAGTATGGATCACGGCGCGGATATCAGGGCAAGCGAGGTAGATTTTGCGATGCATACGCGTTTCGATGCTCGGCTTTTTCTTCCCTATGACCTTGCCTGTGTGGATATTCACCTTTGCAAGGTCAGAGGAAAGGATCGAATATCTGGGAATGCCGGATGGGGTAATCCACATCCAATCGTTGCATCTAACGCTGTGGTTGCCAGAAACCGAAGTTGTCAGTCCAGCGTGGTATAGGTCTCTGACGCATGACATTAGCTCATTCTTCAGCCTCAAGCCGAGAATCTACTTGACATACCTGATTATAAGGCATCAGCTAAAGAACATGCCTTTCAGGCAAGATGTATGCTCATCCGCGCCATCAAGCGAAAATCAATAAAATTGCGTGATGTCGCCGGGTTCTAGGTACGTTCTGAGGAAATACGACACTCATTCCATAGTGATTCGCTTGCCGCATCGACTATGGCGAATCGGAGACCCATCTAATAGTACCCGTGAGCTCGATGATGACGAGCAGCTGCTAACCGACGTAATCATCAAAGAGCCAACAGCGTTATCCATGCAATCGATTTACAGTTTTAGACTTTCTCTAGTTGCAAGATATTGTGGCTCATTCTATAATGCATAATAACGAGAAATAAACATAGTTTCTGCGAATGAACAAGATGCAGGCAATAATACTGTCTGTCATCGCCATAGCTGCAATAGGAATTGGCATTGCGATACCTTTTGGAATAAGCGGCAATTCCTCTGACACGAAAAACACGGATAACAACCATGCACCTGCCAATGATCAGTCAGGTCCGAATGACAATTTTGACGTCTTGCCTGACTCCAGCTTGCCTACCATCAATGACGCTAATCTGCGCGTCGAGAAAGTTGCTACAGGACTAGCCATGCCGACTAGTATGGCTTTTCTTGATAAAAATGATCTCCTGATTACACAGAAGGATAATGGAAGGCTACGCCATATACTTGACGGCAGCCTTCAGGAAAAGCCTGTTCATGAAGTGTTTGTGATCAATAATAACGAGCAGGGTCTCCTTGGAATCGCGGTGGTGCAAAGAACCAACGCGACAGATAACTTGGTTGTATTTCTCTACTATACCGAGGACCGAGAGGGTGAAATAAGAAACCGAGTCTATAGTTATGACTGGTCTGCAGACACTGGAATTACGGGTGGGATTCTTGTGCTCGACCTTCCGGGGACTCCGGGTCCTAACCACGATGGCGGTAAACTCGCCATTGGTCCAGATGGCATGCTTTATGCCGTAATTGGAGATTTGAACCAGAATGGCAAGCTCCAGAATTATCATGAAGGCGACGAGCCAGATGACACTTCGGTGATCCTGCGGGTTGATTTCTCGGGCAAAGGACCGCCGGATCAAGCCCTCTCAGATGAAGACGATTCTGTCAACCTATCTTTAAGCAAATACTTTGCTTACGGCATCAGGAACAGCTTTGGGATAGACTTTGACCCTGTCACGGGAACTCTCTGGGATACCGAGAATGGACCGAGCGGTTATGATGAAATCAATGTTGTTCATCCAGGTCTTAATAGTGGATGGGAAAAAGTCATGGGACCCATAGAGAGGACAAGAACTGATCCATCTGATCTTGTCACGTTCAATGGTTCACAGTATCACGACCCCGCGTTCAGCTGGAGGCAATCTCTAGGAATAACAGACATCGAGTTTTTCAACTCGACGTCACTAGGAACGAAGTACGCAAATAACATTTTTGTCGGAGACATTAACAACGGCAACCTGTACTTCTTTACCGTCAATAAAGAGAGGACTGGCTTGTCGTTTGATTCTCTAGATCTGAGAGATCTCGTTGCCGATAACGACCGTGAAGTAGAGGCTGTAACAATAGGGAGCGGGTTCAGGGGGATAACTGACATTGAGACCGGGCCTGATGGTTATCTTTACATTTTGAGCTTTGGCGGAAACCTATACAGAATAGTTCCAAATTCCTAGATGCTTCGGATCATCAAAGTCGACGTGAGCTTGATTACTATTAATGAATTAGCGGTGAAGGATATCAAAAGGTACCGAGTCTGTTCAGTAGATTCGCTTGGATTCAGCGGTTGATAAAGCAAATAAATTATTAAGTAAGATTTGTAAACTGACAGCGTTGCTAAACAAGCTCCGAAACTCGCTGCAGCCTACTATGACCAGGCTAGGCTCGAGCTTTGCAGCGACAGGGCTTTCAGCAAACTTTTGGACGCTTGTCGGTTTGCTTCTTTCATTGCTAGCTGGAGTAATCTATGCATCTCCTGCAGCAGGAGTTCCATGGTATACCGCAGCAGTATTGGGTGGCGTAGCGCTACTTATTTCTGGCTTTTTTGACATGATCGATGGCAGCGTCGCGCGCATAACGGGAAAAACCACCAAGAAAGGCGCTTTTCTTGATTCATCGTTTGACAAAGTGGCAGAGGTGGTAGTCTTTCTGGGGATCGCCCTAGGAGGGCTAGCGCAGCCGACCTGGGCCATGCTTGCGCTTGCATTATCCTTGCTCGTAAGTTACACTCGTGCGAGGGCAGAATCGCTGGGTGTGGAGCTCAAAGGAATAGGGATAGGGGAGCGCGCGGAGCGGCTGCTTATCGTGGCGCTAGTTGGAATGATTCCTCATCCTGAAGCCCTTAATTGGGCCATGATAATAGTTTCAATAGTGGCTGGTATTACTCTGGGACAGAGAATTGTGGCAACTTCAAGGAGGCTCTCGACTACCTGAGCCTGCCGCCTGTGCGCCTTTCGGCTTCTGATCTGACCTTAACGATTCCCCTATGGACCGCACACGAAACGCAGTAGAACTTTACATCCGTTGATTGCGGAGCATAGAATGTATCAGGGTACGTCTGTCTGAGCTCCTTTGCCAAGGTCGGCTCGATCATGGTAATTCGTCCCGTAACCTTTTTGGCCTTATCGCGCGGGACCAAAGCTCCACATTGGCTGCAATGCACAGTACCTGAGCTTCCCTTCCCACCCTTTGATCGACCCCGGCTCGCTCTTTTCTTCGGCATAGATCGATATTTTCGATAGCCATCCTTTAAATCTTGTGATTACTCTCCAGTTCTAACTTCTGTTAGCTTGTCAGGAAAATTTAGTCATAAAGTATATAGCTTGGATTTGATCAATTAGTTCACAATCGGGCTTCGTGCCAGCCATGAGACCGCCATCCCAAACTCATGGCTGCACGTCGAACCCTTTAGTTATGTTCTTATTGAAATATGATTAGTAAAAAACAAATTGCGAATCGGGATTGCCTCGCATGTTGTACTGGATGCTTTAGAGGGCTTGGAAGGGAGTGTCACTGCCAGTCCTGGCGGACCTCCTTGTTACTCAGGAATAACTTGTAGGCGGTTTGGGTTTGACGTTTCTCTCGCAACCAAGGTAGGCAAAGATTTCCCAGGTGAGGCGCGCCAGTTCCTCGACAATGAAAAAATAGTATTACAGCAGCGACAATTCGTAGACGCCCCTACTACAAGATTCTCCATTTCACCCAATGCTAATTCACGCCGATTGAAACTACAAGCAAAATGCGCTCCCTTGAATACGAGTGACATAGAGAGTATGAAAGTAGATTGTTGGCTGGTGAGCCCTGTCTATGATGAAGTGCCCGGTGCAGTATTGCAGGTCATCAAGGCACAAGGCGGGATGAAAGACTTTGTAATGTTAGATCCGCAGGGATACATGCGTTCTGCCGACAATGGGGGCAACATCACTATCAAGGAAAGAATAGATCTGGATGTATCAGGTATTCGGGCTGTCAAAGTAGACTCGCAAGAGATGAGTGCTCTCACGGGAGGGCTAGTCGGGATTAGCGGCATGCGGGCATTGCAGGCCAGTGGAATAGAATTCGTCGTTTCGACAGTACCTAATGAAATCCACCTGCTTCACAAAGATACTCATTATTGGGCCAAGCTCGATGAAATTGACTCTCCTGACTCAACTGGGGCTGGCGATATTCTCTCGGGATCATTTACATGCGCATACATCAAGGAAAGAGACCCATTATGGGCTCTGTGTTTTGGGGCTGGCGCCGTAAGGGCTGCACTTGAAACCGGTGAAAGAGGACTGAGCAAGATCCCTCCGTTTTCACGAATTGAAGAAAACGCATCCTATTTCTACAATACGATAGGATTCAAGCAGCTCTCTTAGCTTTAAATCTCACTGCAATATATCGATGCCAGAGCGCAGATGAAAGTTGCACTTTCAGGCGTCGATTCGCGAGATGGAGCACTGCTCTCAAAGGTGAAAAAGACACTTGAATCGTTAGGTGTGCACACCCAGATAATGAAGGACAGCGAACACCAGACTGCCCGACAAGTGGACTTGGTATTGGTCGCCGGCGGTGACAGAGGCATCCTCGATTATTTCCACAAGGTAGTCACTGATTCTGCTCCTGTCCTTGGCATCTATGAAACGGATGCAACTGGATTTCTTGCACAAATCGACGTGCGAGATCTCGAGTCGGCTATAGGTCGCCTGAAGCGAAACGACTTCTCTGTAGAAGAAGTCTTTAGGCTCGCTGTGAAGGTTGACGGCAAGATCATCGATCCTGCACTAAATGATGTCGCAATTTTTCCGAGCAAGAGTGCGACACTAATGGAACACGTCTTGCGAATAGATGGCAAGGATGTCTGGCATGACAATAGTGACGGCATCATTGTTTCGACGCCTACCGGTTCGACGGCCTACTCCATGTCGGCGGGAGGACCAATGGTAATGCAAAAGTCACGCGTATTCTTGATAGTTTCTGTGAATTCGCTTGATAACACGCGGCGTCCTCTGGTTGTCCCAAATGAGAGCCATGTTGAGATAACTGATATCACAAGCAGATACCATTGCGAAGTTGTCCTCGACGGAGGCAGAAGACAGCAAATAAAAAACACACTAGAATGTTCCAAACATGAATTTCCGGCGCGCCTTGTCAGGTTAGCAGGAGATTCTTCAGCGGCCTCGCTCATGGCCAAGAAGGTGAAGCTTTCAGAAGATATGTTAAAGATGCCACCGAGCGCAAAACTGATTCTAAAAACCCTAGAATATGAGGGTGCCTTGAGCCAGAAGGACTTGGCTTCAAGGACTATGCTCCCTGAGCGGACTATACGGCTTTCGCTTAGCCATCTATTAGGCCAGGGGTATGTCAAGAAGAAGACCTCACTTAGAGATGCCAGACAGCGGATTTACGAGCTTAGGTTTTGATTCTTGCTGAAGCGCTGACAAAGGCGCCAAATGCTTCCTCGGGTTTTCCGGGCCTACTGCTAAATTCTGCATGGTACTGGACTGCAAAGTAGAACCTGTGATTCGGTATCTCTAGTATCTCCATCCTCCTCTTGCTATCGGAATGAGCAGACAGAACGAGCCCGGACTTGCTAACGAGATCATGGTATTGTTGATTGAATTCGTATCGATGCCGATGCCTTCTTTTTATCAAACTTGCGCCGTAGACTTTTGCAGCCTTGGTACCTGACGATATCGATATTTCGTGGCTGCCAAGTCGCATAGTGCCCCCCATATCATGAACCGTTCTCTGCTCTGGCATAAAGTCAACAATTGGATTTTTTGTGTGGGGTTCGAGCTCTGTAGAATTAGCATCCACGAGCATACAGACATTTCGCGCAAACGCGACTATGGCGAGCTGAAACCCGAAGCAGATGCCGAGATATGGAATGTCATTTAGCCTTGCGTAATTGGCAGTATTGATAATGCCTTCACTTCCTCGTTTTCCAAATCCACCAGGTACCAGAATTCCATCAAATCCACCGAGCATAGAAAGTTTCTTGTGCCCGCTATTTTCGAATTGTTCCGAATCTATCCACTGGATATCGACTTTTTTGCCTATGTTGGCTCCAGCATGAGACAGCGCATGATATACGCTGACGTAGCTGTCAGGAAGCGTGACATACTTGCCTACGACAGCGATCTTTAGCGAGCCGGCCTGGTTTGAAAAAGAATCCGCGACAGATTTCCAGTTGCCCCACCTAAGCGAAGATCGGCCCAACGAAAGGCGCTCGGCCACCGCCTTGAGCATTCCTTGGCTTTCTAGAACTTCTGGCACTTTGTATATCGACGGAGCATCATGGCAAGAAATTACGCACTTTTCTTCTACACTGGCAAACAGGGAAATCTTGCGCCTGGCCTCAGAACTCAAGGGCTGTTTGCACCTTACCGCCAGCAGATCCGGCTGGATTCCAATCCTGCGAAGTTCCTGCACGCTATGCTGGGTCGGTTTTGTTTTTTGCTCGCCAACTACATCCAATACTGGCGCCAGTGTCACGTGTATAAACAGGGTATTTGAGAGGCCGTGTTCTAGCTCCATCTGCCTGAAGGCCTCGAGAAAGGGTAGACTTTCAATGTCACCTACTGTGCCGCCGCATTCGACTACCATGATCTCAAGATTTTCATCTGTTGAGACTTTTCGTAGTGTATTCTTGATTGCATCAGTGACATGTGGGATTATCTGGACGCATTGGCCGAGGTATTTCCCCTCACGCTCTGCAGCTATTACATCCATGTAAACTCGCCCAGTTGTAATGTTATGATCTTTAGTCATTGCGATGTCGATAAATCGCTCGTAGTTACCAATGTCCATATCACACTCTCCTCCATCGTCTGTGACGAAAACCTCGCCGTGGGCAACGGGATTCATAGTTCCCGCGTCATAGTTGACATACGGATCTATCTTCACACATGACACCTTGTAACCTGCTAGCTGTAGAAGTTTTGCAGTAGAAGAAGTTGTTACTCCTTTTCCAAGACCAGACATTACTCCGCCTGTCACAAAGATGAATTTGCATGGACTTGCTTTTTGCTTGGCCCTGGACTGCACGTCAAACTTTGGAATGACGCCTTTTTATTCCTTTTCTGCTACAGACGCTAGCTTAATAAGAAGAATTTGCGCAATGAATCCTGTTCAGCAAAGAATGGAAGATAGCGATCTTAAAAGGCTAAGAGGCAAGACTGCCATAGATGCCGCCCATGAGGGGCTATCCGGCGATGACGAAGGTCGCCTCGATTCTGCAATTTCTGAAATGTACAGTGTAGATAACGAAGAGGCGGCGGATATCCATGCAAACTACCACATCGACAGGATATTCGCTTCGTTAGTTCACCGTGCGAAGGAAAATGGAATGAGGAAAGACACCATTGCCAAGCGACTGGGCAATTTGGATTTCACTAGGGTTGGCAGCCAGGTTGCAAAAGGTAAACTTGCAGAAGCGGCCGCTCTTGAATTACTCTTCAGGGAACTTTCGAAAGCGGAAAGCAATGGTAATGCAGACGACAGATATATCCAATTCTACGGTTAACCGTCCCTTTCTCCTTAAAATTTGTTAACCGACAGCTGCCTACATTACCTGAATATCTTGGCCGTACCCAGAGTATTCTACCATGCAAGTAACAGCAAGAATCTCTCTATCAGATAGGGACCAAAGACGAGGATCAAAATATGCCAGTATTATTCGCCAGCCCCTAATCCTGTCCAGCTTGATATACTGCCCTTGATTGCAAGAGTCAAGATATGTGCGGAACTCTTGACTAAGCGATAGGCCGTTTTTCCTTTCTACTATGTTTGCATCAAGGAGCTTGCTCAGAAGGCCGGCTTGTTGCAATTTCATCACTAGAAAGAATAGTTAGCCTATAGATAGAATGTGGTCACTTGCTAGTCAAGTAATGGACAGAATAACCAAAGGTTTCAGATTTTCAAAAACGACTTCATGGCTACACTCTCAATTTACAGTTGCGTCCTAATCGATCTGCTCAATATATCCGATTTCTTTTAGATATGCAATAAAAAGACTCACTAGGCGATTGTTGGGGTTGATGCTGTACATTACGTTTGCGTACTTGCTCTGACGCACCCAGCCTATATTGACAAGATCATCCAAGTTTTTTTTGATGTCATCCCGCTTTAGATGCGTCTTTTTGTGCAAAAGATAAATCGTCGCAAGTTTGCTTTCTTCTGTGAGGGCCTTGATTATCTTTATTTTGCCAAGGCTTCCAATTCCCTTCTCGATTTCTTCCTTACTGTCCATATTGCCTATGCCTTCATTTTGCCAAGGAGCACCGGTTCTATCTCGGCTAACGACGCCCTGTGCAGGCCGATTTCCTTTAGGGACTTTATATCCACAAGCCTCCGAGCCTTCAGATCGTCGAGATGGTCCTCAACTTCCAATTTCTTGATTCCAAACTGAGACGCCAGCTCATCGGCGTGAAGCCTAATTTCTTTCAGCTCTGCGTAGGGCTTCTTTTTCACTTTCAATGCCCTTACCAATGCCACAAGACTTAGGATTTGGGGCTTCGAAAGCTGGTCTATTTCTTCTGTTGTCAGAGAGGGGTGTATCTGGCCGTGGACCTTCCGAATCTGGTCAAGAGTGACTCTGCCCGTCCCTTCAGATTCGGCAAGGTTGCCGGCATAAAGCATGAGATCCAAGGCATAGCGGACATCGCCCTTTACTTCTTCAGAAGTCGTTATGCTTGCAACCTTGTCTATAATATCTGAACCCACAGACTTTGACGCAAACGCCTGGGCACAGCGGCTTTCCAATATATCACTGACCTGTGCGGCACTGTATGGCTTGAATTCTATTGACATGCGTCCGAGGGTGCTGAGTTCAGCAGGGTCGAGTCTTGAATAGAATTCAGTGCTTCTTGCGATAAAGACTACACCCTTGATATTGCAAGGCTTGTCTGGCTCGAACTCGTTCAGCCGAGTTAGGTCATATATGATGCTGCTATCCTTGCTTGTCTTTATCAGGTAGTCGATTTCATCCATGATAATTAACGCGAATTCCTTGTTCTCCCTCAGATATTGAAGTAAGTACCTCAGCATCTCCTCAGCGCTGAGCCCTTGAGCAGGAAGCGTCGGAGCTATTCGCTCAAGCAGGAACCTGTAAATCGCAAATTTGTTGCCGCCCTGAAGCTTTAGGTTGATGTATGCGGTCTTTAGATGAAGCCTATTCTTCTTGAATTGCTCCTCAATTTGCCTTGATGAAATTATCACTGTTGAAGTTTTACCTATTCCAGCAGGCCCGATGACCTGCAGAACCGTAGGGGGAAACTTATCCGGATCCGTGATAGTTCCAGAAAAGACGTGGACTATTTGCTGAATTTGTCCTTGGCGGTGTGGCAGCTCGTCGGGTATGAATCGGGGCGAAAGTCTCGACCTATCACGAAATATGGAACTATCAGACATGTCTTTCGTATGAAGGGTAGGTGGTCATCAGCAATATATAGATGAAAGCTGGAAACGAACGGTATTCAGATTCATGGCATGCTGACTTTGATTGAAAGTTCGGTGGCTAACACATTTCCTCCGTGCTCGTACAATTAATATCAGGAATAGTGTTATCACACGAAAGGATGAGCAAGTTCTTTCGGCCGGAACATTCTCTCAAGCGTCTGGCTGATAATTCCTTCAAGGCAATTGAAGAAGGAGCATACGAAACAAACCATTCGTTCTCCCACGACGCGCTGAGCCTGAAGAAGGCAATACTGTCTTGTCCGCACAGCCCACTCATTACTGAAGTAAAGTTTTCTTCACCGTCAGTCGGCAAAATCAGGAGCAAAGTATTTCCACCCGAAATAGCAGAGACCATGGCAAAGTCTGGAGCGAGCGCATTATCCGTCCTCACCCAGCCATACCTGTTCGAGGGTTCAATAGAATATCTTGCCAACATAAGAAAACGAATCAACATCCCGATTCTTATGAAAGATATCATAGTGAGCCGCATTCAGGTTGACGCCGGGAAGCGAGTTGGCGCTGACTGTATATTGTTAATCAAGAATGTCTTCGACCAGAATCTCGCAGAAGAAAACATGGAATCTCTCACAGCGTATGCGATAAAGAGAGACCTGCACGTTCTTGTCGAAGTCCATACGGAACCAGAATATGAAGACGCTCTAAAGTCTCGGTACGAATTGATCGGAATAAACAACCGCGATCTTGAAACACTACAGGTGGATATCACAAATACTGAAAAATTAATTTCCAGACATGGAAAGGGAAAGAGCATCATTATAGCTGAAAGTGGCATCTCTAAGGCATCTGACATCCAGTACCTGCGCAAGGTTGGGGCTGACGCCTTCTTGGTGGGCACAAGCATAATGGCGACGGAAGACATTGCATCCAAGGTGAAAGAATTGTACGGCGCTCTCTGATTGCGAATCGCTTAATAGTCCATTTCTTTTAGGTGGATCTGTTCATGCTCGGTGACTTCCCAGTAGGTGGCAAGTTTGGAAAATACGGCGGCAAATTTATTCCTGAAACCTTGGCACCTGCGATAGAGGAACTAGAAGCGGCTTACGAAAAGTACAAGATTGATCCCGAATTCCAGGAGGAGCTCTCTTACTATCTTCACGAGTACGCTGGACGTCCCACACCCCTTTACTATGCGAAGAATTTGACAGAGCATGCCGGAGGCGCCAAGATCTACCTAAAGCGCGAAGATCTCCTTCATGGCGGAGCGCACAAGACGAATAATACACTTGGCCAAGCATTGCTTGCGAAAAAAATGGGCAAGCGAAGGGTCATAGCTGAAACAGGGGCGGGTCAACATGGAGTAGGGACCGCCATAGCGTGTGCGATGCTTGGTCTGGATGCGGAAGTATACATGGGTTCCAAGGATGTTGAACGCCAGAGGCTAAACGTTTTTAGAATGCAGCTCCTCGGAGCTAAAGTCCATTCCGTAGAGTCTGGAAGCAAGACACTAAAGGATGCGATTAATGAGGCCTTTCGAGACTGGATAGCAAATGTCGAAACAACGTATTATTTGATAGGCTCAGTTGTCGGGGCTCATCCGTATCCTATGATGGTACGAGATTTTCAAAGTGTGATTGGCAGCGAGATCAAAGAGCAGTTGGGCCGAAAGCTGAATAGACTGCCAGATGCAGTGATCGCGTGTGTCGGTGGCGGCAGCAACGCGATTGGATCATTTTATCCGTTCCTGGATGACTCTAATGTCGACTTGTGGGGAGTTGAGGCAGGCGGAGAAGGGATAGAGTCAGGCAAACACTCGGCGACACTCGGGGCGGGCTCTGAAGGAATACTCCACGGGATGCAAACGTATCTACTTCAGGATCAGGAGGGACAGGTTATGGAAACTTATAGCATTTCTGCTGGTCTAGATTACCCTGGGGTGGGGCCAGAACATGCTATGCTAAAGGATATTCGTCGAGTAAGGTATGTTTCCTCGACAGATGAGGAGGCAGTAAATGCGTTTCTTACGCTTTCCAAGCTCGAAGGCATCATTCCCGCTCTGGAGCCATCGCATGCTGTATCCTATGGGCTAAAGCTAGCGAAACAGATGCGAAGCGACGAAACTATCGTTATCACAATATCTGGCCGCGGCGACAAAGATGTCCAGCTCGTTCACGACTATCTCGCAAGCAAAGGAAAGAGGAAAAGTCAGCATGGCAGAAAAAAATAGAATTACTGCCAGGTTTTCCGAGCTTGCAAAGAATGGCGAGTGCGCGCTTGTATGCTATGTTGTTGCGGGCTACCCAGACTTGCGTACGTCCCAGGCTGTTGTCGAAATGCTGGTTGAGGGAGGAGCTGATGCGATTGAGATTGGCATTCCCTTCTCTGATCCGATTGCGGACGGACCAACCATCCAGGAAGCATCGCACACCGCTTTGGAAAAAGGGATAAAGCCGGCTGACGCGCTTGCGCTTGCCTTGCGCGTTAGAAAGAAATTTCCTGACCTTCCGTTGCTTGTAATGACCTATTCCAACATTCTGGCGCGAAAGGGTTTTGAGAAATTTGTTGTCCTGTCCAAGGCATCAGGAGTCGATGGATTTATCATTCCTGACATGCCTGTAGAGGAGGCTGAGGAATATACGAAGGCAGCCAGCCGCCACGGGCTGTCAACGGTTTTCTTGGCTTCGCCCAACACACCTGCGACCAGACTGGAACGTATCGTGAAAGCCACAACTGGTTTTCTTTACCTCGTTTCCATTTTTGGAATAACGGGAGCGCGTTCAAATTTTGAAGACTATACGCTTCAGGCAGTAAAGAATGCGAAGCGAGCAGCAGCCTCCAAAGTTCCGATCGCAGTGGGGTTTGGCATCAGCAAGCCAGAACACGTGAAATACATGAAATCCGCAGGGGCTGATGGTGTGATTGTTGGAAGCGCCATTGTCGATATTATCTCTAGCTCGATTAAAGTCAAGGCCAGAATGTTGCGTCGGGTCAGGAGCTATGCGCAGACAATGAAGGCTGCTTGCAAACAGTAGAAAAAGGTAGATTAAAGCAATAAGACTCGTCATTCCAATCCATGAACGAAATGGAACTTAAGGGACTGTTTTGGAGCGCTCTAAAGTCATGACATGTCAGGAATAACACCATAATCACGACGTCTGACGTCGCAGACTTGAGAGTTGTCCAGGAAGCAAATTTCCGGAGTTTCGACCTTGCGATTGCAGCCATTACACCGCACACTCGAGTCAGAGGTGACTCTATGAACGCTGAGCTAATGGCTCGCACTAGACTCCTGACTCAATTCGCCAAGCAGGAGAGATGCCGTGCCGATCACATCCATTTTTACCCAGCTGAGCTAAAGTCAGACGAAGACACAATAGACGAACGACTGCCGAACCAAATCATTGATGCCATTTTGACATTTGGGTTATCCTTAATAGTACTTGACAAGAATCACTCAAAAAGAATCAGAAAATCAAGACTGGACAAGATATTGCCTGCTTCGATAATTTGTTATACAGGCTCGGAAGATTATTTTGAAGTTATTTCAGTCTTTGATCGATTTGTCTCATGCGGCATTTTTGACTTTGAAAGAATAAACCTGGCTAAGCTCATGCAGCATAACGGTAATCATGTATCGGTGAAAGCGCACCGGAGGCTTGAATTGCTCCAGCAAGTGCTGCAGAAAATCATCTTCAGCCAGCTACACTTTGAAAATGCTGGACTGACAGAACATGAAGAGCGATTCTTGTCTGCACTGGCTGATATCGCCATACCAAACCAGAAGAAAATATTCGCAGGCATCATAAAGGCAACTGTGAATACCAAACTAACAGATTATTCATAGAGCCCGCGTTAGTTTTTTCCATTCATTTTGATGTTCAAGAAGAATCATTCTATGCGTTATTATTTGATGTGTAGGGATACTTATCTAATGAGCCTTCTGGTAGAGCAGGAAGACCAAGATGAGGGAGTTCCAGTGTGTGGCGCAAATCTTTCATCTCCTGTGGTAGATACAGCATACTACATTGACGAGATCCATTACAAGATAGGGAGCAGGTCGTATATAGAAAATGCCGACTAGGAAAGGCAGTGCGCAGGTTCCGGACATCGAAGAAGAGCGTGACTTGGAGCTCGAAAATATAATGGGAAATCTAATGATTGCCCAGTATCAGGTTGACAAACTTCGCTCAAGGTTAAGTGAGCGTGTCGGCGGTTACGGGTCGGCCGGCAACAAGAAAGCATCCGCACACATCTTCAAGCATAACGACAAGTGGTACAAGATAACGGTTCGAGTTGACGAGATGGCTATTAACCAGCATGATATCTCGGAAGACATCAAGTAAATCATTTGGCGCCCAGTATTTTTTTCTTAAGGGAGTACCAGGCCCGAATTGTCTTTGGCGAACAAGATATTATTCAAGCTAACCTGGTATCTAATACCGTCATGCTCAACAATGACTTCCAAGTCATCAAGTGAATCGGAAATCCGTTCATTTTCAAGGGATTTTATCACGACGTGAATGGATTCATGTGATATCAGCGCGTCCATAAACGGTTCTATCCTCCCAAAACTATTAACCCCAAGCCGGGCATCCTGTTCTGACTGAATGATTATCATCGTACTCTTTTCGTATGTGAAGTAAGGTGGAGATTGGTCGATCGCGCATGCAAGAGCAAAGTCGTTTATGGGCATCTGTTATATGGATCCAACTGTATGTGGTTACTCATGTTCTCCGTAAAGCAATTTCAATTCGTCAAAACTCAACTTGCCACCAGATTCCAGTTTCTTTCTGGCCGTTTCCTTTACTTTGAATAATGCGTCATTAGGCAGCCCATGGCCGTATTCCTCGCGCTGTTTTCTTCTCATATCGGCCATGGTATCCAATCTTCCATTGATGAGATCAAATTCATGCGCTATTCTGTCGTATTCAGCCAAGTTAGATTCTCTATCTGCAGAGAGCTTCCGTTTACTTTCATACAGTTTGTCGAGGGCAGAATTCACTTCCTCGAACTTTGACCTGATTGAATCACGCTCTGAGTCGAGATGAAGAATAATAGCGCCAATTCTTGTAGAATCTTGGTGTAGCTGCGAGAATTGCTCTTTTATCGTCCGAGTTGCCTTGATGGCTTCTAATTTCATGGACGCCTCCATTGAGCGCGACATTATTTCGTTTTTCTCCCTATCATTGCGATATTTGTTCTCATTGAGCTGAGCCTGACTGTCTTGAACCAGTTTTTGCAGCGATTCTTCACTTTCCGCAGGCAGTCGTGATTCCATGATGGACAAGAAATTCTTGGACTGGGAAATTTTCTCGCTGACCGCTAGCAAGTCCGCATTATTTTTCTCGACGTCATTTCGGATTTGTCTCAGTCGCTCATTAAAGGAGTCAAGAGTCGATCTTTGTTCCCGTATTTCTGCCGCCAGGGCATGAAGCTGGTTCTTGTCAATATCAATTAGTCGGTCCGTTATCCCCTTGAGATCATTTGATAACTTTCGTTTTTGAGCCACCAACTCATCCCATCCGAGGGCGTCTGTAGCCGTCCGCTCATCCCGACCGTCGACCAACTTCCTATTTCTAAAATGTGAATGGTATAAAAATTTAGCAATGTAATCTGATTTGCAGAATTAACTTGCCATTCTCTTTGTTGCGGAAAGCGCACATAATTGGTTAGAATGCGCTGCAAAGCGTAGCTAATGAACCAAGAATGCATCGTGACGGATGGCGATTTCAGAACAACGTTAAGCACAATGCCATAACGATTTTCATTAGTGTCGTGCGGCGGGAGGAAGCTTTTGAGCATGAATTGCCACTTTCACACGCTTCTCAATTCAAGATTCCTTCGGTTTTTTCGAATATTGGTTAAAACCAGGTCGATTTTGACCCATTTTTTTCCGTGATATAACGAAAAAGCGACTAGGAGAGCTATTCTTAAATTCAAGCGTGCACGACCTACGAAAGTTGGCAACAACGGGCTATTGTGTAAAATGCAAAGCGAAAAGGGAAATGAAAGGTGAACGGGCAGTAATCATGAAAAACGGGCGAAACGCGCTGACCGGGACATGCTCAGTCTGTGGAACCAAGATGTTCAAGATTGGCGGAGGTAGCGCAGGGGCAAGCAAGGCCAAGGCTAAAGTTAAGGCCGGCGGGAAGAAGAAGGCAAAAAAGAGAAAGTAACCTTGCTGTAGTGTCTAGGTAAACCCCTAGACACCTTTTTGCGCTTTATGTTTCCAAGCATTATTTCTGTCATTTTTTATCTCCCCCCTCCCCCCACGGTGCGTTAGTTATTATATACTGCTATCAAAAATGATAGCACAAGATGACGGATTCAAGAAATGTGGTAGAACTAGAAATTGAAGACATTGAAGGCGTTGGACCAACCACTGCCCGCAAAATGAAGGAAGCTGGAATAAGTTCAGTGATGGAGTTGGCCACCGCTGTGCCAGAGGAGTTGGCATCTGATCTTGGCGGCTCCAAGGATACTGCTGCTACATTTATCATGGCAGCGCAAAAGCTGCTAAGGGAGAGCGGAGTGCTTGATAACGAGTTTACAACGGCAGATATTGAGCTCGAGAAAAGGAAATCTTTGTTACGCTGTACGACGGGGGCAAGAGCTCTCGATGAATTGCTGCTGGGCGGCATAGAGACTCAAGCAATCACCGAGTTCTACGGCGAATTTGGAAGTGGCAAGAGCCAGATATGCCATACATTATGTGTCACGTCACAACAACCACCTGAAGAAGGAGGTCTAGGCGGAGGCGTAATACTCATTGATACGGAAGGCACATTCAGGCCAGAAAGAGTAGATCAGATAGCTAGGGCAAGAGGTCTGGCTTCAGATGAAGCATTAAAGGGAATAGCCATATGCAAGGCATACAACAGCAGTCACCTTGAGCTCATCGTCAAATCCATGGGCAAGTATATCGAGGATTTCAAAGCAAAGATGATTATTATTGACAGCATAATTTCTTTGCATAGGGCTGAATTTGCTGGAAGGGGCACGCTTGCAGATAGACAACAGCGCCTTAATGGCATCATGCACAAGCTGGTCCGAATCGCGGAAATCTACAATGTTGCAATAGTGGTAACCAACCAAGTCCAGTCTACACCTGACACATTCTTTGGAGATCCTACAAAGCCAGCAGGCGGAAACGTGATAGGCCACGCGTCAACTTACAGGATATATCTTAGAAAAGCAGGCACCGACAGGATAGCGAAAATAATCGATTCTCCATATCATCCATACGAAGACGTACGAATCACGGTAAATGAGAAAGGCATCGATGACATTGCAGAGGACTCTCCGAAAAAGCGATCTTCAAAAGACAAGGATTCCGAATAAAATAGGGCTAGAGAAATTCTTTCTCTGCTTCTCTTAATTTTTCTATGTTTCCGCAGTAATTGACTAGTTGGGAGAGCTTTGCTTGGGCCTTGCCGCTCTTAACAGCCGCCCGGGCAAGTACAATGCCATCCTTCAAATCGGTGGCAATGTTAGCAACAACTAGGGCTGCAGCCGCATTCATAACGACGATATCCTCCTTCTCTGGAGAAGCATTGCCGTAAATCGCCTGGAGCGTCGATTCAACTGACTCATCTTTCGAATTAACTATTAGCTTTTCTGGCATTGCCAGAGGAATATTCAAAACCTTGGGATGTATTCTGAGGCGCTGAGGACTACCTCCATCCTTTATCCAGAGAATATCATTGTCACAAGTGTTGGAAAGCTCATCAAAGCCGTCTACTGCGTGGACAATCATCGCATTTCTGACATATCCCTGATACGCTTCAGCCAGTAGATCCATCAGGGCCGGTTCATAGACCCCTATTACTTGTCCAGAAATATTCGTGCACGGATTGGACAAGGGGCCGATCATATTGAATACTGTTCTTACACCCACTTCCTTTCTTGCATTACCCACATTTTTCATGGAAGGGTGGAACACAGGCGCAAAGAGAAACCCAATCCCGACACTTTCAATACACGCTTCCACTTTCTCCGGTGTTGTTTCTAACGAAAGGCCAATGCGTTCAAGAAAGTCCGCACTACCGCAAATTCCTGAGACTGACCTATTGCCATGCTTTGCTACATTCGCACCCGCGGCGGCAGCCACAACCGCAGCTGCAGTGCTTATGTTAAACGATCGTATTGAATCCCCGCCGGTACCACAGGTGTCTATGAGGTGGCCCTGAATATTCGGTGTAATTCGCTTTGCATGCCTTCTTGTCGCTGCTATCATAGCCCTAAGTTCGGCGGCTGTTTCACCTTTCATAGAGAAGGCTATCAAGAAGGCGCTAATGGCTGCGTCGTTCACCTTACCGCCAAGGATCGCGTCAAAGACTCCATCTATTTCTCTATCAGAAAGATCCGCCCTAGCCACCAGTCTTCTAATAGCAGGGCGCAAGTCTGAAACGCCACTCATCGTTTCACCATCGAGATAAAATTTTGCAGAATTACTCTTCCCTCCTTTGTCAAGACGGACTCTGGATGGAATTGTACGCCTTCGATCAAGTAGTTTTTGTGTCTTATTCCCATGATTTCACCATCGTCAAGAGCCTTGGCGGTGACTTCAAGTGAGGAAGGGAAGGTCTTCGGATCGGCTACAAGTGAGTGATAACGAGTAGCCCTGAAAGGGTTGCTTACATTCTCAAAAATGCGATCAGGACTATATCTAATAGGGCTTGTCTTGCCATGCCGAACCTTGCCCGCATTAATCACCTTGCCTCCGAATGCATGGACTATGCCTTGGTGTCCAAGGCATACGCCGAGCAAAGGAGTTGTGGGTCCGAGTTCAGTTATGACATCGGTGCACACTCCAAAATATTTCCTGTCCGCCGGGTGGCCGGGACCTGGTGAGATCACGATGGCATCGAAATTCATCTTCCTTATTTCCTCAAGTGAAGTCTTGTCGTTCCTAGTGACGGTGGGCTCTGTTCCCAGCTCGCCCAGAAGCTGTGCAATATTATAAACAAATGAATCGTAATTGTCGAGGACGAGAATTCTCATTCAATTAACCTCACTTGAAAGTGAAAACTAGGCACGGAAAATCGGCAAATGCCAAAAAAGACCGCCTCGGATCATTTGTCTCTGAGTCGAAAAGAGTCGCACAGAGTATTTAAATCTAATGCGCCAGCATGGCACGGAGATTCCATAGCGATTTGTCCATAATGTATTTAATAGATACACCACAAATTCCTTCTGCGCAGCATACTAGCAAGTGATTAGTTTTGGTTAAAGTCTTCATAAACGGTTACGGAAACATTGGCAGACGACTGGCCAGCGCATTGTCTTCAGACAAGGAAATACAATTTATCGGTATAGCCAAGTATACTCTGGATGACAAGGTTAAGGAAGCACTTGACAATCGTTATGGCGTCTACGTACCAAGGGAAGCGATTTCTTCATTCAAGGAAAAGGGATTTGAAGTAACAGGGAGCATTGAAGATGCGGTAAAGGCTAGCGACTTGGTCATCGACGCTGCGAAGGAAGGCGGCGGCTATGAAAACAAGAAAAGGCTCTATGAACCGCTGAACAAGCCTGCCATTTTTCAGGGCGGCGAAGATAGGCATGGCGAACATGCTGTTGCAGACATGATTCACAACTCCCGTGTCAACTATGCAAATGCCGCTAACAAAAGATACGTAATTCAAGGAAGCTGCAACGTTTCCGGAATGGGTCGAATAATGCAGCCACTAATCGAGAAGTTTGGAGATCGCATAAGACGCTTTGACGTTCAACTAATAAGGAGATGGGCCGACCTAGAAGACACAAAACCTGTAAGAGACTCTATAGAATGGGATAGGCAGCCGCACCACCAAGATGATGTCAAGGACTTTATTCCGCAAGCTAATCTTTACGTAGACGCATTCAAGGTGCCCTCCCGCATGATGCACTTGCATCAGATGTTTGTCCGATTTAATGACAAGGCTCCAACCAAGGATGAAATCTTGGAGACCTATCGTAACGAGTTTGGCGTTGCCATTGTAGACTTTGCAAAGGGTACGGGCGATGTCAGGAAGAAAGCGATAGAGCTCGGCTTTGCTCACGGAGACACCAACATGGTTCACATACATGAAGATATTTTGCGTATACAGGAAGACGTAGTGAAGCTGGGGTATTCTGACGACCAGACTGGAATGGTCATACCGGAGAACCATCTCCTGCTACAGTCGATGGTCTTTAAACGCCCACGAGACGAGGCAATTAAAAGGACCGAAGAACTCTTTCAGCTAAGCAAAAAGCGCAAAATCCTCGAAGAACTCAATTAGAAATTCTACAGGCCTTTGCAATCTTTCGCTGGGAAGTAAAAAGTGCAACAGCTAGGATTGCAATAGCAACGATGCGAAGCGGGAGTTGGTAAGTTGAGAGAAAGCTCGATGCAGCGACGCCGGCAACTCCAAAAGTGCTAGCAAGATAAAATCCTACAGACGAACAACTGGCGCACATGCTGGACATGGTACCCAATGTAGAGCCCGAGAGAAATGATGCATTTCTGATTTTTGCCCCTGCAAAAAAGATGAACAGGTTCATGCTAATTACCACGCCCGCGAGCGACGCAGTCAGAATAGACAGTATAAAACCAGGGATGGCATCAGCCGGGATAGGAAGATAAAATGTCAACATGGGCGAAAGAAGTATCAGGCCATCCAGAATATTGAAAAGCGTCCACAGAACAAAGGCAGAGACAGCAGCGAGCAGAACGTAGACTTTTCGCGAAAATACTATTCTAAACGCGTTCGCCGAAATAGCCGGACTTGTCAATGCTGTTCAGCCTTGGGTCCAATCTGGTACGAATGTTGTTCCCATATTACTCTTTCAACCACCGAATCCACTCACTTAAAAATAAACTCACAAGTGAATAGATCGACGGACATAGAAGGCTTCAAATAGCGAGATGGTCTATTATGCTTTAATTGGCACAGTTGCAGGCAAGAAAAGAGTGTGCTTTGTGCGGGACTACACTTCCAGTAGGAACTGAAATAAGCCTCTGCAATGAGTGCATAAAGTGTGCGGATTGCTGCGTGGGTCTGGAAAAACTAAAGGACTAGCTATTCTACCAACTTTAGAGTATCGGTTATCGTCATTATCCCAACAACATTTCCCTTTTCGCTGACCAGTATGCATTTCGCAAATCTAACAAGTGGTATCAGTGCTTTCGCCGGAGTCGAATTGTCGACGAGAGGTGGAGGTGGCTCCATCATTTCTGCTGCCGGAACGTTGCGAAGTTCTTTTTCATCCTTTTCCACCATGATCTTGGCCAGCCCATCTTCAGTTAGTATTCCCACTACTTTTGAGCCATCAAAGACTGGAATCTGGCTAATGGAATTCTTTCTCATTACATCAATGGCCGTATGTAATGGTTGGTCCTTCTGCACGGATATTAGATTGCGGCTGCATATATCGCCTACTTTCATTGAGGTGCGGCCTTCCAAAGAACTTAGGACTTCAAATATTCGCCGGGCTGTTTCGTAACTCGGCTTGCATCGGCCTGATTCTATCTGGTTTATCATGGAAGTGCTGACTGCCGTAAGCGCAGCCAGTTTTCTCTGGGTAATCCCAAGCCTAATTCGTGCCTGCTTGATGTACTCCAGCCTAGGCAGCATTCGTAGTAACTTTCCCCTTGGCACATATACATGCTTTTGATTTGTGAAATATGGCTCCATTTTCTTTGGCTTGATTGATCTGAGCGGTATGCGATGCGGCTGTCTATACAAATCTGCTTCTTCGGGACTGCTCCGCATCCTAAGTGGAACTTAGCAATATGAATTGCCACGGAATTGACAACGCATACACGGTAAGCAGGAAATGCGGATCTTCTAGAACCGACTTACACTTAATTTAATAATTTAGGATCAAACCTGACAATACTTGGTCACCACCACTCATCTGTTCAAGGCCATAAAACATGCCCTAAACTTTAGAATATCAGGCAAGTTTGAGAATGTCGATTCATTTTCTCATAGCGTTAAGGCCAATCGCCGTCTATGGGGCAGCTATGACTGGTCACAGAGGGGAGACGAGTGGACGAGAAAGGCGCAGAACCCAGAGAGCTGGTTGAGTGCCCTTCTAGAGAATATGCTTTACAAATACATGGACAAAAACCGCGAGATCTTGGAGATAGGGCCTGGCGCTGGGAGGTGGACAGAGTATCTGCAACCAATAGCCAAACGCCTTGTACTAGTTGATATCACTCCGAAGTGCATTACATTGTGTAGGGAACGCTTTGCAGGGCGAGACAAGAATATCCAGTATCACGTCATAGACGGAGAAATCGGGTTTATCCCGGATTGTAGTATAGACCGAGTATGGTCATACGACGTATTTGTGCATGTCAACCCCTCTGATACAGAACTATACGTAAAAAACATCTCACGAATATTGCGTCCCGGGGGAATAGCCGTACTTCATCATGGTTCGTGGAACGAATATGAAGGAGGAGCAGTAGCAGGTTTTCGTTCCAGAACAACAGCATCTGCGGTTCAGACTTTCGTCAGGAATGCAGGGCTCATATTGGTTGAACAGAATCGTGAGTTGGTCCACAAAAAAGGTGACGTGATCACTGTCTTTCAAAAAGAGGGCAGTATGCAGTAATTCTGAGACAAATGCTTTCGGTCAATAAGTGCCAAATCCAAAAAACATGAGAATGAAGAGGACTGCCATTTGCAATATCACGTTTCAAAGCCTTATATTATGTGCAATAGAATTTTTCTTGTAACAGCTTAGGACATGGCAACCGATAGTTTGACTGGCAAATGGGACTCTGTAAAAAGGTACAAGCTAACCAAAATGATAAATGAGCTATCTAGCGTTGCTGGTCACGGAACCGAACTTGTTACTGTCTATATCCCTCCTCGGCGACCGATCTTTGATGTTGTTGCTCAGCTTAGAAATGAAGCAGGTACCGCCTCGAACATAAAGTCAGATCTAACCCGGACTCATGTTCAGGACGCACTCGGGACCGTAATGGAATATTTGAAGAAGTACAAAACCACACCAGAAAACGGCCTAGTGGTATTTTGTGGTGCCATTCCAAATGAACGCGGCATAGGCAAGGAAAAAATAGAAATCTATCCAGTCGACCCTCCAAAACCTGTACAGATAAGCCTCTACCGCTGCGACGACCATTTTTGGACGGATCATTTGAAGGACATGCTCAAGGACGATAAATCAATAGGAATACTTTCCATTGACACGCAGGAAGCCGGAATCGGCGTGCTATCTGGAAATGAAGCGAGGACTATTGATTCACTAACTTCGGGCGTTGCGGGCAAGCACAGACAAGGCGGACAATCCGCTAGGAGGTTCGAGCGACTTCGGGAAAACGAGCTCAACGAGTACTATCACAGGATTGCCGACCATGCTAAACAGGTTTTCATTGACCAGTTCAGCGTAAAGGGCCTGCTTGTAGGGGGTCCGGGACCGACCAAAGAGAACTTTTTGAAAGAAGAATATCTTGATTATCGACTTCAAAAAGCCATAATCGCCACCCTGGATACTTCTTACTCAGGTGAGGAAGGGGTAAGAGAGATTTTGGACAAGGCGCGTAGGGAAGGAATTCTGCAGGAGTATCGCCTTATGGAAGAAAAACAGATTATGGATAAATTCATGAGCGAAGTGCATTCTGGGAAGGGTTTGGGCATTTACGGGATCCACGACGTTGTGAATGCTGCGAAAAACGGCGTCGCTGACATCGTGATAGTTACAGACGACATTTCGTATGTAAAGCTAGAGTTTCGCTGCAGGATATGCAAGAACATTCAAGAAAAAGTTGTTAATAGGTCTAATGTGATTGCGACGAAGCAGCAATATTTATCCAGACAATGTCCGTCATGCGGATCGACCGACTATGATGCTTTGGAAAAGGATATCGTGGAATACTTGGAAGAACTCACAACAATGACTGGCTGCAGACTAGAAGTCATTTCGGGCAAAACTGAGGAAGGAGCGCAGTTGTCAAGCCTGGGCAGCAGCGGGGCAATTCTTCGTTACAAGCCTATGTAATACAATTGCAATTGTCTATTTCACGGGAGCAGCCTGAACAGACTACAAAGGTGTTGCATCCTGCAGGCGTGCATGCCTCAAAGCTCCTTGTCTCTCGGCCGCATCTGCATCTTAGATTGGACGTATAGTCTGATTGTGAACGTTGGCGATATCAGCATTGCTGCCAGAGCAGTAACATAATCAATGATTGGGAAGAGTGGATGCAAGAACAGCCTTATGGCAACTAGCATGGCTGCCTTGCTTGTTCCACGTCCCGCATGCAAATACTAACAAAACATTGTTGCGATATAAGCATGGTATCGTGACAAGGCCCTACACAGCTGATTTTCAGAGAATTCTACGCTAGAGGCCGTTCATAAACAGGTCAACTTTGTTGCGACAAGTATTAAATAAAGGTAGAGAAATATCTGCAATCGAGAAAAGATGCCTTCCGAGCTGAAAGTTCATCCTTCTTTCTTCAAAGAATTTGCTACCAAGACATGGATCTCTCCTACTGAAATTGTTAAAGAATTAGTTGAAAACGCATTTGATGAGGACGCGACTCGTGTCCTGGTGACAGTACTTGCAGATGGGTCAGTTGTCATTGAAGACGACGCAGGAATGGATCAGAGCGGAATGGAAAAATTCCTTCTTTTGGGTTCACCGCACAAGAGATCGGAATCAATCTCGCCAAAGTTGAAAAGGATAAGGACTGGAAGATACGGGACCGGGAGACTCTCATTCTTGACGTCTTTTGAAAGCTTGAGGATAAGGACTAGGCGTGGAAGCTTTCACAAGTCGATTACCATCAATTCAGAAGTCCTCGACAAACTCTATACGGGTAATGCAAAACTCCCGGAAACAAGAGATGCCCCTCTAAGGCGTGATGGGACGGAGCTTGTCATGTCAGGCGCGAAATCGTCCGTTGACTTGTTCAAGATATCAAAGGAAATTCGTAGGCTGGCTGTTCTGAGAGCCCCAATGTTTGAAGTCTCTGTAAAGGCTGCGGAAAAATTTAAGGAATGGAATTTTGATGGAGCCGAGGTCATCCGTGCTCCGGAAATCCAGGGTCATCGGATCCCAGTCAATCTTGATAATGGCAGGATAATCGGAGAGATAATCATTGCAAAAAGGCCACTTACGGAGGATGAAAGAGGCATTGCTGTAATGGTAGGAAGCCATATTGTGACTAGAAGCAATTTTGGCTTTGATGCCAAGTTGAACAGAGTGACGGGTTTTGTCAGATGCGACAGCCTCACTACTAGGTTTGCCGACAAGTCGGCAATAATTGAAGATGACGAATTTGCCAGATTCAATCAAGCGATGAAGACCTTTGTTATTGATACCGTTGTCCCCGGATTGTCAGAGTATGAGGACGTATTGATCACCCGTGAAGAGTCCAAGATTTACCGCGAAATAGACAAGGTACTCGGACAGGCCCTTGTCGAAACTCTTGAAACCCAAGAGGAAGTGCAAGGCTATGAAATGGTCGACGTCAAGGAGGTTGTCAGAAGGACTGGAAAGGATGAAGAAAAAGGCCGCAAGTCACATTCCCACCGGCACGGCGAATCTCTTCCCCCGGCAAGGCGGTTTGATGAACTTATTCCTCTTGTAACCCAAGGTCCCGCCTCCGGAAAGGATGAACGCGGAAGACAAGTCGCAGAGGCTGAAGGTGAGGTTGTAGAAGTCGTAGATGAAACCCAGGCGGATGGGACAATAGTCAGAACACGTCAGGTCAGAAGGCCCATTTTGAAAAAGACATTTGCATTGAAAAGGATAGGATACAAGGTTATTCCTTATGAGGATGAAACGGATTCGCGTTATAGCTTTATCGCGGAAAACATTGTCTTTGTGAACAAGGCCAATCCGACATACCGCGCCGAATCAACCAGGGGAGATGAATTCCTACTTAGACATGTAATCAGCATGGTCGCCGAAGCTGTGGCGCAATCAAAGCATCCGGAAGGCAAGGAAGCCCTCGAACTTCAGAATAGGCTGGTCGCCGAAGCAATAAGGATCCACCATCACACGGCAACACGCTGACATCGATCAGAATTGATAGAAACGACTAAATCTAACTGGTATAGCGAATTAGAACATGGCGTTTGAATTCATGCCCGGTGCTACTGTTGTAGGCATTTCATACAATAATGGTGTTGTTCTCGCAGCGGAAAAGAGGGTTTCATTTGGCAATTTTGTCGTAAACAAGAACATAAAAAAGACATTTTCTGTGACTGATCACGTAGGCGCGGCTTGCGCAGGCATGGTTGCAGACATGCAAGTACTCGTTAGGCAGGTTGAGGCACTTGCAAAGATTCGCAAACTAGAGACAAGACGCAGTGTCCCACCAAACTCCGTAGCTAAACTAATGTCCGTCATAATGTTTGAACGCAGGTATTTCCCGTTGCTCACTCAGGTAATCGTCGGTGGCATTGATTCAAAACCTGAAATATACACACTGGATCCCCTTGGCTCAGTCCTTCCTGACGATTATGCTGCGGTTGGCACCGGCGCGGAATTGGCCCTTGGTATCATGGACGCAGAGTTCAAGCCAAATATGACAGAAGAGAAGGCGAGAGAGCTCGCAGTTAGAGCAATCAGGTCTGCTATTCAGCGCGATGCTTCTAGTGGCGACGGAATCGACGTGCTCTTTGTCACAAAGGGCGGTCCTCGTGAAGAGACGATACCAATCAGAAACGCCTAGATCTGCTTGAATCCTTCCCACATTTCATCGCTAATGTAGTGTAGGTTTTCGATGACGTATCCTTTTTCCATGGACTTGGCTGTTTCACTATCTTCTAGTGCCAACCCTGACGCTAGGACCTTCCCATGTACCTGATCCTTGACAAGGACAATTCCTCCCTTCTTGAATGAATCAAATTTTGTGATCCCGGGCCGCATCACTTTGGCTCCATTACAAACAAACTTGACGGCCCCCATGTCTACCGTCACTGATGGAAACTGACTCAGGATTTCAGCACTGGCTCCGACAAATGGGAGGATCTGGTCAGTTATCTGCACCCCGATTACTTTGTCATTAGCAACCAATAACCTGTTTCCCTCATGAACTTCATGCACGGTCATACTCTTCACGGCAGGTATGGTTCCTGCTGGCCATGTGGCTTCTAGCTTCTCTAGAAGCTCCGATGTCTCTCTTTTCGAAAGAACAAAAGTCTTCAGGTCTGGATCGGAGGCTAGTATCACCGAGGATAATTAATCTGTTGCATTAGCCGGCTCAAAAAACTTTATTACACTTGGGCTATTTCGCTTGTCGATGCAATACCAGATATTGAAAGAGCCGATGGCTCTTTTGGATGTGCAATTGAGCGCAGGGGAAAAAATAACTGCTGAATCAGGTGCAATGGTATACATTAAAGGCGACGTAGAGATTAAGACGAGAACTCGGGAGGGTGGGTTCCTCAAGAAGTTAAAGGTCACAGCCCTTGGGGGGGAATCATTTTTTGTTAACGATTACGTCGCGCGCGGCAACGCTTCAATCGGCCTTACCGGTCCTCCGCTCGGGGATATCATCAGAATTGAAATCCAACCTAGCTCCGGCTTTATCGTCCAATCCGGGTCATACGTAGCTTCCACTTCTGGAGTTATGCTCGATACGCAGTGGCAGGGATTCACCAAGGGCCTTTTCGGAAGCGAATTCTTTATGCTAAAGGCAACGGGCCAGGGCGAGATTTTCCTTAACGCCTATGGCGGAATAATTGAAAGGCGCATTGAAAAGGACGAACGGCTCTTACTCGATAATTACCATCTTGTTGCGCTCAGCGAATCAGCGATTTACAAAGTAATCAAGGTGGGGGGGATGAAGACAACGATATTAGGGGGCGAGGGTCTGGCGACCGAGATAATCGGCCCGGCTACCGTTTATTTCCAGACAAAGAATATCCGCGAATTCATTGATTTGCTAGGATTAAGCCAGAGAGCCGAAACGACATCCGGATCATCAGGAGTGTCTTTTGGGGGGTTCAGGATTGGCTAAAGCTAGGCGTTTGTATGCGTGACTGTCTGCCAGCACTCCAGGCAAAAGTCCCCTGTAACTTGAAAGATTTCTGCTGGACGCTCCCTACAGTGAATGCAAACCACTTTTTCTGCGTCTGCAAGTTCTCCTGATTTTTCGGAGTTCTTATCCAAAATTTGCAATGTTGTTGTCTAGATTTTGTGCCACATTAGCATATTTAAAGCTATTATTGTATCGTGCTATTACAAGGATATGAGCTATATATAGGACTCAACACAAGTAGTTATGCACATATAAACCAGCAAAAAGAAATCGGGAATTCCTGAGGTGTTTGAGATCAGCGCTCAAATACAGT
>Ga0070694_100000075_pt1 | contig 47763 bp, 39 predicted proteins | sample KBSK1251metaG_FD_65470 | JGI IMG/M metagenome (GOLD analysis project Ga0070694, IMG submission 65470) | Corn, switchgrass and miscanthus rhizosphere microbial communities from Kellogg Biological Station, Michigan, USA - KBS K1-25-1 metaG | ecosystem: Host-associated > Plants > Roots >...
TCGTCCATCATCGTGATGTCCACCCTCCAGGTCGCGCAGGCCATCCTGCAGGAGGCGGCCCTGTCCTTCCTGGGGGTGGGGACGGGGAGCGCGTACCCCACGTGGGGCCAGATGATCGCGCTGGGCCGCGACTTCGTGAGCGTGGCGTGGTGGCTCCCCACCTTTCCCGGCCTGGCCATCCTCCTCACCGTGCTCGCCATCAACCTGGTGGGCGACCGTCTCCGCGACGCCCTCGACCCGCGGATCGCCTGACCGGGGGCCCGGCCCCCGCGAATTCGGTTGCAAAGGGGTCGGGTTCGGGGCACACTCCCGCAACGCCCCGATTCCTCATCCGCCGCCCGGCGGATCACGGGAGCAGTCGATGAGTGGTTCGTCCCGAGCCGACGAGAGCCGTTACCTCCGAGACCGAAGGAGTCCCGTGCCCATGTAACGACCGATCCTGTCACCGCGGCGACCCCGGTCGCCGGAAGGAGTCATACCGATGAACCGTCGACCCTTCCTGACCGCTCTACGCGTCCTGACCGCTCGGTCCGTCCTGACCGCTCTAGTGATATCGCTCGTCCTCGTGTCCGGCATCGCGTCGGCCCAGACGCCGAAGCGCGGGGGCACGCTCCGGGTCAGCTACGGAAACGAGGTCGCGAACCTCGATTTCCACACCGCGCCCGGCTACGAAATGATGTGGGTCGCCATGAACGTCGGCTGCGGGCTCGTGAACATCACGCCGGACGGCAAGTTCGTGGGCGACGCCGCCGACTCCTGGCAGGTTTCCCCCGACAATCTCACCTATACCTTCAAGCTCCGGCCGAACGTGGTCTTCCACGACGGCACCAAGGTCGACGCCGCCGCGGTCAAGTTCAGCATCGACCGGTTGATGGATCCGGCTACCAAGTCGGGGATGCGCACGTTCTACGACTCGGTGCACTCGGTCGAGGTGCTCGATCCCCTGACCGTGCAGGTGCGGATGAAGCAGCCGTACGCCTTCTTCATGCACGTGCTGGCCGCCTACCGGACGGGTCTGATCCTCTACTCGCCGACCGCCACCCAGAAGTACAGCCTCGAGGAGCGCAAGCAGGGCAAGCCGGGGGCGGTGGTGGGGTGCGGCCCGTTCCGGCTGGTCGAGTGGGTGAAGGGGAGCCATCTGGTGATGGAGCGCTTCGACAAGTACTTCGTCCCGGGGCTCCCCTACCTCGACCGCGTGGTCATCCGCACCATCAAGGATCCGGTGACCGAGATGGCCGCGTTCAGGGCCGGCGAGATCGACTTCATCGCCTCGTTCTCACCCGAGCACGTGGACACCCTGAAGGCGCAGAGCGCGAACGCGGTGATCATGACCGGCAAGGAAACCACGCCGATGAAGGCGGCCATGAAGGTGACCGTGCCGAAGGACGGCAAGCCCATGTCCAAGGAGCGGGTGCCGCATCCGATCTTCGGCGATCTCCGGGTGCGCAAGGCCGTCGGCTGCTACGGCATCGACCGGCGGGAGATCGTGAAGATCGCGTTCAAGGGCAAGGCCACCGCGTGGGTCGGCATGAACCCGCCCGGCACCCTCGACACGGTGGACGTCAACGGCATGTGCCCCTATGACCAGGCCAAGGCCAAGGCCCTGCTCGCCGAGGCCGGCTACGGCCCGTCGAAGCCCCTGACCTTCGAGATCATGGCCGACACCGAGAAGTCGGTCTTCAACGTGATCGCGACCGTGATCAAGGAGCAGATGGCCCGGATCGGCGTGACCGCGAACATCCGCCTGGTGGACAAGGTGTCCTGGATGAACACGAGCCTGCAGGACGGGCCGTGGGACATGTACGTGGAGGACCTGCTCTCGCTGATCACCCTGGACAGCAACGCGTACCTGTCGAACACGACCTCGGTGTGGAGCCACGAGCGCCACAACGACAAGCGGGTGGACGAGTACTATACGCGCTACGCGCGGGAGATGGATCCGGTCAAGCGCAAGGCGATCGCCAAGGAGATCCAGGAGTTCTTCGTCGAGAACATGTACTGGAACAACATCTCCGGCTCGCCCTTCTACATGGTGGCGCAGCCGTGGGTGAAGGGCTACACCTACAACGCGGAGTTCGAGGTGCACTGGGGTTCCGTCTGGCTCGACAAGTAGGCGGACGGAGGAGGCGGGGGTGCGGGTCTACATTCTCAAGCGGCTGATCCAGATCGTCCCGACGATCATCATGATCACCTTCGTGGTGTTCCTGATGATGCAGTCGATCCCCGGGGATCCGGTCGTGGCCCTGCTCGGCGACGCCTACACCGAGGAGGACGCGGTGCGGGCCCGCGAGGCGTACGGCCTGGACCAGCCGGTTGTCGTGCAGTACGGCATCTGGCTCGGCAAGCTCGTCCAGGGGGACTGGGGCGCCTCGATCCTCACCGGGCGCCCCGTCCTCGAGGACGTGCTGGTCCGCCTGCCGGTCACCCTGGAGCTGATCGTGCTGTCGATGGGCATCGCGCTGGTGATCGCCATCCCCGCCGCGATCATCGGCGCGCTGCGCCAGAACACCTGGGCCGACTACACCGCCACCTCGGTGGCCATGATCGGGGTGTCCATCCCGGAGTTCTTCGTGGGGGTCCTGCTCCTGCTCGCCTTCTCGATCGGGCTCGACGGGATCCTGCCCAGCTCGGGATGGGTCTACCTGCCCGGGACCTGTCCCAACATGGTCTGCGGGGTGAGCTTCTGGGGCAACATGCAGCACGTGCTGATGCCGGCCGTCGCGCTCGGCATCGGGCGGGCCGCGATCCTGACCCGGCTCCTCCGCGCGAGCATGCTCGAGGTGATCCGCACCGAGTACGTCACGACCGCCCGCGCCAAGGGCCTGAGCGAGCGGCCGGTGGTGCTCAAGCACGCGCTCAAGAACGCCCTGATCCCCGCGGTGACCGTGATGGGCCTGCAGGTCGGGTTCCTCATCGGGGGCGCGATCGTGGTGGAGACGCTCTTCGCCATGCCGGGCCTCGGCACCTTCGGCATCGACGCGATCATCGCCCGCGACTACCAGCAGGTGCAGGGCTTCGCCCTCATCACCGCGATCGCGTTCGTGGTCATCAACCTGCTCGTGGACCTGACCTACACGTTCCTGGATCCTCGGATCCGGTACGCCTGAGGGGCGCGCTCAATGGCCAACGGCACCGAGTCGGTGAGGACAGTGGTGGGCGACGCCGTGCTGCCGGTCGGCATCGCGGTGGCGGAAGGCGGCGAGCGATCGGAGTCCCCCCTGGCCCAGGCGGTCCGGCGCCTCCGCAAGAGCACGACCGCGGTCATCGGGGGGCTCGTCGTGGTGATCCTCCTGGTGGTGGCCCTGTTCGCGGACGTCCTGGCGCCCCAGAGCCCGATCGCCAGCGATCAGACCCAGACCTTCGCGCGGCCGAGCGCGGAGCATCCGCTCGGCACGGATCAGCTCGGCCGCGACATGCTGAGCCGCGTCATCCACGGCACCCGCATCTCGCTGGCGGTGGGGGTGTCCTCGGTGATGCTCGCCCTGTTCCTGGGGGTGCCGCTCGGGCTGATCGGGGGGTACTACGGCGGGCGGACGGACGCGGTGATCATGCGGCTGATGGACCTGATCCTCGCCTTCCCGATCTACCTGCTCGCGATCATCCTGATGATCATGTTCGCGCCCACCGCGGGGCCGATCGGCACCATGAAGGTGGTGGGGGCCATCGCGATCGTGCGCATCCCGATCTACGCCCGGCTGGTCCGGGGCAGCGTGCTCTCGATCCGGGAGAAGGAGTACATCGAGGCCTGCCGCGCCCTCGGGGTGGGCGATCCGGCGATCTTTGCGCGCCACGTGCTGCCCAACTGCCTCGCCCCCATCATCGTCACCACGACCCTCGGGATCGCCACCGCGATCATCGTCGAGGCCACGCTGTCGTTCCTGGGGCTCGGGACCCAGCCTCCGACGCCGAGCTGGGGGTGGGATCTCAAGGCCAACGTGGCCTTCATCCAGGCCAACCCGTGGCTCTCGCTCTTTCCGGGCCTGGCGATCTTCGTCACCGTCCTGGGGTTCAACCTCTTCGGCGACGGCCTCCGCGACGCCCTCGACCCGCGGCTCAAGTAGGCCGCCGCGGGCGCCCCCAGGGCTGGGCTAGAGGAAGCGCGCCGGCCGGTAGGGCGCCAGGCGCGGGTCGAGCGCGCCGTCGAGGAGCTCCGCGGTCACGACGCGGCCCCAGAGCGGGCCGAGCGTGACGCCGCTGTGCGAGACCGCCATGTAGAAGCCGTCGAGCCCGGGGATCCCGCCGACCATCGGGCGCTCGTCGCGCGGCATGGGGCGCAGGGCGATGCGAGTGGCCTCGACCCGCGCGCCCGCCAGCGCGGGCAGGTGGGCGGCGGCCGCGGCCAGCGAGCGGTCGGCCGGCCACGTCTCGGCCGTGTCGCGCCACACCTGGTCGTGCGCGCCCTCCGCGAGCACGACGCGTCCGCCGCCGTCCGGCCGGAAGTGCACGCCCGGTGCGTGGATCGGGCGGCGCAGCGTCGTGGCCACCGGCCCGGTGTAGACGAGCCGCCCCGGCACGCGATCGAGCGGGACGGGGAGGCCGGCGAGGCGGGCGATCTCGCCGGCCGCGACGCCCGCGCAGTCGACCACGACCTGGGCCTCGAACCGCCCGCCGTCCTCGGTCCGCACCCCGCACACGCGATCGCCCGAGCGCAGCACCTCCGCGACGCGCCGGCCCGGGAGCACGCGCGCCCCGTGCCGGCCCGCCGCGGCCAGCACCGCCGCGATGTAGGGCACCACCTCGAGGTAGCCCTCGCCGGGCGTCCAGATCACGCGGCCCACGTCGGAGCCGATGCGGAGCTCGGGCTCGATCTCGCGGGCCTGCGCGGGGGTGATGCGCTCGACCGCGTAGCCCCAGCCGCGGAGCCGCTCGACCGCGGGCTCGAGCCTCGCCCACCCGGCGGGCGAGTCCTCCCACGCGAGCGCGCCGTCCTGGTGGAGCCAGCCCCCGCCGGGCAGCTCCTTCACGAGCGCGGCGTGCTCCTCCATGCCCGCGACGTTCAGCTCGTGGTAGTCGCGGGGCGTCTTGCCGAAGGAGTTGGTCCAGGCGAAGGAGGCCCCGGACGTGCCCCCGCCCGGGGCGCCCGCGTCCAGCAGCGTGACGCGCGCCCCCCGCTGGGCGAGACGGAAGGCGACGCTCGATCCGACGCATCCGGCCCCGACCACGACGATCTCGGCGGCTCCTGACATGAGCAGGCGAGCCTCGTCGGGTCGGGGTTCCGGCGCGGGCGCGCTACTTGTTGGGCTGGGGGGTGAGGCGCAGGTAGGGCTTGAGCGCCTTCCAGCCCTTGGGGAACTTGGCCTTGGCCTCGTCGTCGGTCACCGCGGGCACGATGATGACGTCGTCGCCTTGCTTCCAGTTCACCGGGGTGGCGACCCGGTAGCCGTCGGTGAGCTGCAGCGAGTCGATCACCCGCAGGATCTCGTCGAAGTTCCGCCCGGTGGTCTGCGGATACGTGATCGTCAGCCGGATCTTCTTCTTGGGGTCGATCACGAACACGGTGCGCACGGTGTACACCTCGTCGTGCGCGGGATGCATCATGCCGTAGAGGTTGGCCACCTTTCGCTCCGGATCGGCCACGATCGGGAAGGTGGGCTCGTGCCCCTGCGTCTCCTTGATGTCCTTCATCCAGCCCTTGTGCGAATCCACCGGGTCGATCGAGAGCCCCATGCACTTGACGTGGCGCTTGTCGAACTCCCCCTTGAGCCGCGCCACGTAGCCGAGCTCGGTGGTGCAGACGGGCGTGAAGTCGCGGGGGTGGGAGAACAGGATGGCCCACGAGTCGCCGATCCAGTCGTGGAACTTGACGGAGCCCTGGGTGGTGTCGGCGGTGAAGTCGGGAGCGGTATCTCCGAGTTTCAGCGACATGTCGTCTCCTCCTTGGTCAGCAGTTGAGGGAACCGTGGACGTGGATCTCGACGGGGTCACGCTCGGTCGGATTGTACATCCCGGGGGATCATCACGCCTCTCCGGTGGCGACCGGCGTGTCCGCCCGGCCGCCCCATTCGGTCCACGAGCCGTCGTACACCGCCGCGTCGCGCCGGCCCAGCCGGTAGAGCCCGAGCGCCAGCACCGCCGCGCTGACCCCGGAGCCGCAGCTGGCCACCACCGGCCGGCCGGTATCGAGCCCGGCGCGGGCGAAGGCGGCGCCCACCTCCGGGGCGGGCAGCATCACGTCGTCGTCGGCGCGGAACAGCTCGTTGTAGGGCAGGCTGAGGCTGCCCGGGATGTGGCCGCCGCGCAGGCCGGGTCGGATCTCGGGCTCGGTGGCCGCGAAGCGCCCGCGCGAGCGCGCGTCCACGACCTGGGCGTCGCGTCGCTCCAGGATGGCGCGCATCCGGCCCAGATCCGCCACCAGCTCCGGGCGGAACGTGGCCGCGAAGCGCTGCGCGGCGGGCGCGGGGCGGCCGGCCTCCACCGGGCGGCCCTCGCGCTTCCACTTGGCCGAGCCGCCGTCCACCACCGCGACCCGATCGTGGCCGAAGATACGGAACATCCACCACGCCCGCGCCGAGGCGATCAGCCCGCGCCCCCCGTAGGCCACCACGCGGTCTCCGGCCGCGATGCCGAGCGCGCCCACCGCGTCCGCGAACGCCTTCGCGTCGGGCAGCATGTGGGGCAGCGGGTTCGCGTGGTCGGCGATCGCGTCGATGTCGAAGAAGACCGCGCCGGGCACGTGAGCCTGCTCGAACTCGGCGCGCGCGTCCCGCTTGAGGTGCGGCAGGTAGAAGGTGGCGTCGACGACCTTCAGGTCCGGCTCGCCCAGGTGGGCGGCGAGCCACTCGGTGGAGACCAGGGGCCCGGGCAAGGTCGGGGTCATCGGGGAGCTCCGGGGGCGCCTCCGGCCGCGCCGGGTCGCTCCGGCAGCAGCGCGTGCGGGCTCACCCCGTGGGAGTCGAGCGCCTCCTCCCAGCGCAGGTAGGCCTCCATCGCGGCCCGCCCGCGCTCGTAGGGCTTCTGCACCACGTCGTCCGCCTCGCCCCGCATGGCGCCGGGGCCGGTCTCGACGGGCAGCCCGGCGGCCCGCCACGCGGCGACGCCGCCGTCGAGGACGCGCGCCGCCGCGTAGCCCACGCGGCGGAGCGTCGCCGCGGCCAGGGTCGACTGCACGCCGTCGGCGCAGGTCAGCAGCACGCGGCGGGCGGGGTCGGGCGCGACCTCGGCGATGTGCAGCTCGAGCCGGCCGCGGCCGATCCAGACCGCGCCGGGCAGGTGCCCGCGCTGGTAGACGTCGCTCGGATCGACGCTCACGACGACGTCGTCGCCGAGCGGGCCGGGCGCCACCCGCTCCACCACGCGGCGCGCCGCCTCGTAGCCCCCCGGCGCGGGGGCCGGCGGCCCGCTCTCGAGCGGGCGGCCCGAGCGCTCCCACGCCGGCACGCCGCCCTCGAGCACCGCCACGTGCGGGAAGCCCATGCGCTTGAGCCAGCCCGCGGTCATGATCGAGCGACCGAAGCCATCGCAGATCAGGACGATCCAGCCCGCGCGCACCGCCACGTACTCGTCGGTGGCCTGCACCGCCTGGCCGCCCGGCGCCCAGACGGAGCCGGGCACGTGACCCGCCTCGTACTCCTCGCGGGTGCGCACGTCGAGCAGCGAGACGTTCTCGCGGTCCCGGTGGCTCCACCGCTCGGCCACCGCGTCCGGCGAGACGAGCGGGGTGCCGTCCTCCGCCGCGACGCGCGCGGCCACGTCGAGCGCGCGGGCCCGGCTCGCCTCCGACGGGGCGGGGGGCCAGCGGCTGGCGCCCCGCTCGAGCTCGAGCCCGTCGAGCTGCCAGCCCATGGTGCCGTTCTTCACCGCCACGATCGGGTTGGGCAGCCCCATGCGGCGGAGCGACTCGGCGCCGAGGTAGGACCGGGTGCGCCCGCCGCAGTGGACGACGATCGTCTGGTCCGGCCGCGCCACCACCTCGCCGATGCGCAGGATCAGCTCCCCGCCGGGCATGCTCCACGCCCCGGGCAGGCAGCCGCGGTGGTACTCCTCGGGGGTGCGCGTGTCCACGATCACCATGTCCTGCCCCTCGGCCATGCGCGCGGAGAGCTCGAGCGGCGTGATCTCCGGGGTCTTGCGATCGTGCAGCACGTGCTCGCCGAACACCTTGCTCGGCACGTTGAGGCCCTGCACCACCGGCCGGCCCGCGCCGCGCCAGGCGTCGAGCCCGCCGGTGAGGACGAACACCTCCGTGTAGCCCAAGTCGCCGAGGGTGGGCGCGGCCAGCGTGGAGATCCGCCCGTCGTCGTCATAGAGCACGATGAGCGTGGCGGACGCGGTGACCAGCCCCGGCAGCCGGCTCTCCAGCAGGCGGCGCGGCAGGGGCGTCGCGCGGAAGATGTGGCCGCGCTCGAAGGCCGCGCGCTCGCGTACGTCCAGCAGGGCGTACGGGGTGCGCTGCTGGAGCAGCGTGGCGAGCTGTTCGGGGGAGATCGCGCCGGGAGTCATGCCCCGGACGCTAGCCGGGGACCGTGATCCTGTCAAGCCGGGGTTGGGCTGCTCCGGGCCGGGCCCGGATGGGGTGGCTCCGCTAGCCCCGGCGGAGGGCCCGGGCCATCGCCTCGACCGCCGCCTCCACCTGCTTGCGCGAGACGTCCAGGTGGGTCACCGCCCGGAGCCTCCGCTCGCCCATCACGCTCAGCCGGACCTGCGCGTCGGCGAGGAGACGATCGGCGAGCGCCGCCGCGGTCAGCCCGGGCGCGGTCACGTCGAAGATCACGATGTTGGTCTCGACGTGGGCCGGATCGAGGGCGATGCCGGGCAGGTCCGCGATGCCGCGGGCCAGGATCCGGGCGTGCTCGTGGTCCTGGGCGAGCCGATCCACGTGGTGGCGGAGCGCGTAGACGCCGCCCGCCGCGATGATGCCGGCCTGGCGCATGGCGCCGCCCAGGGCCTGCTTGTAGCGCCACGCCTCCTCGATGAACGCGCGGGTGCCGGCCAGGCAGGCGCCCACCGGCGCGCCCAGGCCCTTGCTGAAGTCGATCCACGCCGAGTCGACCGCGCCGGCGTAGGCCCGCGCCGGCGTGCCGGAGGCGACCACCGCGTTCAGCAGGCGGGCCCCGTCCATGTGGGTCGCGAGCCCGAGCGCGCGCGCGGCGGCGCCGACGTCCTGCACCGCGGCGAGCGGCCAGACCCGCCCGCCGCCCAGGTTGCTCGTGTTCTCGATCGAGACCAGGCGCGTCGGGGGCGCGTAGCGCGAGCGGGCGTGGGCGCCCGCGCGCACCTGCGCCCCGGTGAAGACGCCGCGGTCGCCGTCGAGCGGGGTCATCAGCACCCCGGACAGGAGCCCGGGCCCGCCGCCCTCGAAGTGGATGAGGTGCGAGGTCCGGTCCGCGAGCACCTCGTCCCCGGGCCGGGTGTGCACCTTCACCGCGATCTCGTTGCACATGGTGCCGGAGGGCAGGTAGACCGCGGCTTCCTTGCCGAGCAGCTCGGCCACCATCTCCTGCAGCAGGGTCACGGTGGGATCCTCGCCCTTCTGCTCGTCGCCGACCTCCGCCTCGCACATGAAGCGGCGCATCTCGGGGGTGGGCTTCGTCAGGGTGTCGCTGAAGAGATCGATCACGATGGGCTCCTCTAGTTGGAGACGAGCTCGGGCCGTCCCGACCATTCCCAGGCCACGGTGGTGCGCGAGACGCCGAGCAGCAGCCCGCCGAGCGCGCTCGGGTGGATCCAGAGCCCGTCCCGCTCGGCCGCCGGGTCGCCGCCCCGAGGGGTGAAGCGCGCGTGCTTGCGGTCGAGCCGGCGCACGATCGCGCCCACGTCCGGGGTCTCCACGTAGCACATGTACAGCGAGTCCCCCCGCTTGGCGGCCCACCGGCCCATCGCGGTCTGCGGATCGGTGACCTGCGAGATCTCGATGCGGTCCAGGCGCCCGGGCGGATCGAAGAGGGTGAGCGTGCCGACGTAGCCGAAGCGCTCGCTCCGGATCGGGGCGAAGCGCGACGGATCGAGCTTGAAGAGGCGCGTGTAGCGCTCCGCCGCCGCGGCCCACGGCGAGACCAGGGTGTTGGTGACCTCGTAGAGGTGGCTCACCAGGCCGAGGCGGCGTCCGGGCCCGGCCGGGCTCACCACCACGCGCATGCCCGCGGTCTCGGAGGGCTCGAGGTAGGTCTGCTCGCCCTCCCGGGTGAACTCGACGCCCTCCGCCACGAGGTGGGCGCGCAGGGCGGGCACGCTCGCCACCGAGAAGCCGGCGGTGAGCAGGCCCGGGCCCCAGCGATCCAGGTGCGCGCGCACGAGGCCGGCGCCGCGGGGCACGCAGAGCTCGACCTCGCTCGCGCCCAGGGTCAGGATGCTCCGGCGCGCGTTCAGGTAGTCGCTGTGCTCCTCCCGCGCGGGCTCCGCCCCGAGGAGGTCCTGGAAGGCCCGCGCGGCCTCCCCCGCGTCGGCCACCGCCATCTGGATCCGGTCCACCCGCTCGAGCATCCCTCGATCTCCCTCCGGCTGTCTCCGGGCGCCGGCTTGCGGCCCCCGGAGCCCGGTGCGATTCTACATCCGTCATGCGGATCCTCGTGGTCGAAGACGAGCGCAAGGTCGCGGCCTTCATTCGCCAGGGCCTGGTGGAGGAAGGCCACGCGGTCGAGGTGGCGGCCGACGGCGCGGCCGCGCTCGACGCCATCGCGGAGGGGCCGGGCTACGATCTGGTGGTCCTCGACGTGATGCTGCCCAAGCGCGACGGCTTCAGCGTGCTCAAGACCCTGCGCGACCAGCACGTGCAGACGCCGGTCCTGCTCCTCACCGCGCGGGACGCGGTCGCCGACAAGGTCGCGGGCCTCGATCTCGGCGCGGACGACTACCTGACCAAGCCGTTCGCGTTCGAGGAGTTCGTGGCGCGCGTGCGGGCCCTGCTCCGCCGGAGCCCCGGGCGGGCCGAGCCGCGGCTGCAGCTGGCCGATCTCTGCCTCGACCCCGCCACCCGCGGGGTCACGCGCGGCCGCCGCCGCATCTCGCTCACCGCGCGGGAGCACGCCCTGCTCGAGTACTTCCTGCGCAACGTGGGCCGCGTGCTCACCCGGCCCATGATCACCCAGCACGTCTGGGGCATGGACTTCGATCCCGAGAGCAACGTGGTCGACGTCTACGTGGGCTACCTGCGCCGGAAGATCGACGCGGAGGGCGAGCCCCGGCTGCTGCAGACGATCCGGGGCGCGGGCTACATGCTGAGCGCCGAGCCGTGAGGGGCTTCCGCCTGCCGCTGTCGATCCACACCAAGCTCACGCTCTGGTACAGCGGCGTCCTCCTCGCCATCCTGGTGGCGATCGGGGTGCTCTCCTATTCCTGGCTCAGCTTCGGCCTGCAGCAGGATCTCGACGCCTCCCTGCTCACCGTGGCCCAGGTCATCAAGGACACCGGCTCCTCCGAGCAGGGGCCGGGCGAGTCCGAGGCGCTCCTGCGCCAGCTGCTGGGGCCCGAGCTCTACGATAAGTTCGTCCAGCTGCTCGATCCCGAGGGGCGGCCGCACGGCCCCCGCGAGGGACGCCGGACCGACGTGCTGCCGCTCTCGCCGCAGGCCCGCGCCCGGGCCGCCCGCGGGCAGCACACGATCGAGACGGTGGCGGTGGCCGGAGCGGAGCCGGTCCGGCTCCTCACCCTGCCGGTGGTGCGGGACGGTCGGGTGACCGAGATCATCCAGGTGGGCATGGCGCTGCGGCGCACCCGGGCGGTGCGCGATCGGTACTTCGACACCCTGATCGTGCTGATCCCGCTCGGGGTGGGGCTGGCCGCGCTCGGCGGCGCGGTCATCGCGCGCGTCGCCCTGCGCCCGGTGGACGAGATGGCGCGCACCGCCCGGCGCATCACCGCGGAGGACCTGAGCCGCCGGGTGGAGCGCCGGGGCACCGGCGACGAGCTGGACCGGCTCGCCGAGACCCTGAACGGGATGCTGGCGCGGCTCGACGAGGCGTTCGGGCAGACCCGCCGGTTCGCGGCCGACGCGGCTCACGAGCTGCGCACCCCGCTCACCGTGCTCCGCGGCGGCATCGAGGTCGCGCTCCGGATGGAGCGGTCGCCGGACGAGTACCGCCGGGTGCTCGCCTCGAGCCTCGAGGAGGTCGAGCGCCTGATCCGGCTCGCGGAGGACCTGCTGCTGCTCTCGCGCTCGCTGGCCGGGCCGGAGGGCAGCCGCGCGCCGGTCGACCTGGAGCCGCTCGTCCTCGAGGTCTTCGACGTGGGCGCGCGGGTGGGGCGCGACGCCGGGGTGAGCGTGCGCGTCGACGCGACCGCTCCGGCCACCGTGCGGGGCGACGCGGCCGCGCTGCGTCGCGCCGTCCTCAACCTGGTGGAGAACGCGGTGAAGTACACCCCGCCGGGCGGCAAGGTGGAGATCGGCCTCCGGCGGGGCGACGGGGTGGCCGAGATCACGGTCGACGACACCGGCGTCGGCATCGAGCCGGCCGACGTCGACCGCATCTTCGAGCCCTTCGTGCGGCTCGACACCGCCCGCGCGCGCGACACCGGCGGCGCGGGCCTGGGTCTGGCCATCGCGCGCTCCATCGTGGTGGCCCACGGGGGCACGATCGCGGTGGAGAGCCGTTCCGGGTCGGGCAGCCGGTTCGCGATCCGCTTGCCCGCGACCCCGCCCGCGTCCTGATCGTCTCCCGATTCTCATCGTGCCCTCACCGGGCTCTCATGCGTCCCTGCTACGGTCCCTCCATCTCGATCGACGAAGGGAGGGCACCGGGATGTCGGACGCCAAGCGCAACGGGTATTCGGAGCAGCAGTTCGACCGGCTGAGCGGGCTCGAGGGGATCTCCGACGAGCAGATCCGCGAGCACCTGGCTCTCTACGCCGGCTACGTGCGGCAGGTGAATCTGCTCAACGAGGAGCTCACTCTCCTGCGCGCCCGCGGCCGCGCCTCCGGGCGCGACCTCGAGTTCGCGGAGCTGACGCGGCGGCTCGGCTTCGAGTACAACGGCATGATCCTGCACGAGTACTACTTCTCCAACCTGCGGGCCGGAGCCCAGCCCCGGCCCGGATCGACCTCGGCGGTGGCCCAGGCGCTCGGCACGTCCTTCGGCTCGGTCGAGGACTGGCGCAAGGACTTCCAGGCCATCGGGGGGATGCGCGGGGTCGGCTGGGTGCTCCTCTGCGAGGACCCGATGACGCGGCGGCTCACCAACCACTGGGTCAGCCTGCACCAGGACGGGGTGCCCGCGGGCTTCAAGCCGCTCATCGTGATGGACGTGTGGGAGCACGCGTTCATGCGCGACTACAAGGCCACCGAGCGCGGCCGGTACCTGGACGCGTTCTTCCGCAACATCGACTGGTCGGTGGTCGAGCGCCGGCTCGTGGAGCCGATGGCGATCCGCCCCGCCGCCGCCGCGTGAGGCGGCGGCGGGGCCGGCTCAGGGCTCGCGGAAGGGCGGCGGGCCGAAGAAGCGCGTGAGCCGGCACTCGAGATCCGGCCCGAAGGGCTCGGCGGGATCGTACTCGGGCGCGGCGCGCAGGGTCGAGTCGGTCAGGGCCACGCTCACCGCGCCCGCGTCCCAGTCCACCCGGGAGACGAAGCCCACCGGCACCAGCACCCGCCGCCGGGTGAGCCCGCGGCGGAGCGCCACCACGACGTGGCGAATCGCCCACGCGGCGTCTCCGAACAGGAAGTCGGACACGTGGCCGACGTCGTCCTCGTGGGCGTGGACGTAGTAGCCGAGCACCTCGCGCGCGCTCCGCAGGTGGCGGTCGCCGGCCCTCCGCAGCCGCGGGGCGAGGGTGACGACCGCGACCTCGCCGCCGCCCGCGGCCATCCATTGCGCGGAGACCGGCGCGGTGCCGAGCCAGTGGTACGGGAAGCCGTAGAACCCGTAGTAGCGGGCGAGGTCGATGGCGTGCTGGCGGGAGACCGGCTTGTCGCTGTCCGCGTCCGGGCTCTCCGCGAGCTCGCCCCGGGTCAGGTCGGTGTGGAGGATGCGACGTGCCGGATCGAGCCCGCGCACCGACCAGGGCGAGACCAGCACGCGATGGTGCGCGGGCCAGTGCCCGACGTCCACCACCAGGTGCCGGATGCTCCACCGGCGGTCGTCGAAGTAGGCGTCGCGGAGTCGCCCGAGATGGTCGCCGTCGTCCGGGCCGGCGACCGCGTAGCCGTCGAGGCGGGAGAGGCTCGTGAGCATGACGATCGGAGTCTACGGCCGCGGGGTAAGAGATCCATGAGAGCGGGGTGAGAAGCGCGGCGGGTCTCCGGCCCCGCGCGGATCCGCGCTAGCATGGAGGCATGCCCACCGAGACCGAGGTCCCCGCGTCGCTCACCGCGTTCGGGTATCCGCCCCGCCCGGCGCTGGCCGTGATCGTCGAGCAGGCGCCGGGGCAGCGGTTCGCCCGGACCCTCGCCGGGCTCGGGATGTTCTGGGGCCTCGCGCTCGCCTCGGTGTTCATCCCGGTCGCCCACTTCGTCCTGGTGCCGACCTTCGTGGTGGGCGGCATCGTGATGGCGGTCAAGCGCGCGCGCGAGGACCGCCGGCTGCTCCGGGTGCGCGGCGCCTGTCCCCGATGCGGGGCGGTCCAGGACCTCGAGCCGGGCGGCCGGTTCGTGGACGGCCGCAGCTTCGACTGCCCGAAGTGCCACGGGAACGTGACGCTCGCCACGCGCCCCGCCGAGCGCGACCCCGCCCCCTCCGGCGCCTAAGAAGATTCTCATCCTTGCTTCACCCGTCCCTCATGGGGACGGGCTACCGTTCGGGCCATGACTCGCGCGTGGATCTCGGGCGGAGTGCTCGCGGCCGCGCTGCTGGCCGTGCTCGCGGCCGGCCCCGCGTGGTGGCGGGCGCGGGGGCTCGTCGAGAGCGGCGCGACGCTCGTGTCGGACGAGCAGTACCTCCCGGCGGTTCGCCAGCTCGTCCAGGCGGTCGCGGCGGCGCCGGGTGACGCGCGCGCGCACTACTACCTCGGCCTGGCCTACGCGGGGTTGGGGCAGGACGCGGCCGCGCTGAGCCACGCCGAGGACGCGGTGCGCCTGGCCCCGGGAGATCCGCGGTACGAGGCGGGGCTGGCCACGCTGTTCCTCGATTCGGGCCGGATGCCGGAGGCGATCGCCCACCTGCGCCGGGCCGTCGCCATGAAGCCCGCCTCGCCGGACATCCGACTGCTGCTCGCCGACGCGCTCCGGCGGGCGGGCGACACCGACGGGATGGAGCGCGAGTACCGGATCGCGATGCGCCTGGCCCGGGGGGACACCCTGGGGGCGCTGGCCCATGAGCAGCTCCGGGCCGCCCGGGAGCGGGCGGCCCCGTAGGGAAACCCTCACCACTGGAGGAGACGTCCATGTATCGACTGACGATGCGATATCGCACCGCCTGGCTGGCGGTGGTGGTGGTCGGGGTCGTGGGCCTCGTGGCCCTCGCCCCGCACCTCGGATTCACCAGCGCGGCGCCCGCGCCGCTCTGGAGCGAGCGGCCGGTGGCCGTCACCGCCGCTCCCGCCGTGCCGCAGCCGAACTGGGTGGAGCTCACCCGGGCGCTCAAGCCGGCGGTGGTCAACATCAGCACCAAGCGGGTCGAGAACGGCACGACGAAGAGCCCGTTCGGCAACGACGACCCGTTCCAGCAGTTCTTCAAGCAGTTCGGCCAGCCGCAGCGGCGGACGGTGCGCAGCATGGGCTCGGGCTTCGTCATCAATCCCGCCGGCTACATCGTGACCAACAACCACGTGGTGGACGGCGCCAGCGAGATCTCGGTCAAGATCGACGACGGGCGCGAGATGCCGGGCAAGGTGGTGGGCCGCGACCCGCGCACCGACCTGGCCCTCCTCAAGGTCGAGGCCACCGGCCTGCCGGTGATCCCGCTCGGGGACTCCTCCGAGCTGCGGGTCGGGGAGCCGGTGATGGCGATCGGCAATCCGTTCGGGCTCGAGCGCACCGTCACCACCGGCATCGTGAGCGCCACCGGCCGCGTGATCGGGCAGGGACCCTACGACGACTTCATCCAGACCGACGCCTCGATCAACCCCGGCAACAGCGGCGGCCCGCTCATCAACTCGCGCGGGCAGGCGATCGGGATCAACGCGGCCATCTTCAGCCAGAACGGCGGCTCGGTGGGGATCGGCTTCGCCATCCCGATCAACCAGGCCAAGTCGGTGGTGACCCAGCTCGCCGCCACCGGCAAGGTCACGCGGGGCTGGCTCGGCGTCATGATCCAGCCGCTCACCCCCGAGCTGGCCAAGGGCTTCAAGGTGCCGGCCGACGGCGGGGCGCTCGTCGCGTCGGTGCAGGACAACTCGCCGGCGGCCCGGGCCGGGATCAAGGCCGGTGACGTGATCACCGAGTACGACGGGCACAAGCTGGCCCGCACCGCGGACCTCTCGAAGCTGGTGGCCGCGACCGCGGTCGGACGCGAGGTCCCGCTCACCATCGTCCGCGAGGGCAAGACCATGACGCTCCAGGCCCAGGTGGCGCAGATGGCGGAGGCGGACCAGCCGATGGTGGCCCAGGGCGACGAGGGCAAGGAGCCGCTCGGGCTCGCGGTGGAGACGGTCACGCCCGAGGTGAGCCGGGAGCTCGGGCTCGGGGACGCGCACGGCGTGGTGGTGCGCGGTGTCCGCGACTCGAGCCCGGCCGAGAAGGCGGGCATCCGCCCGGGTGACGTCATCACCGAGATCGACCACCAGCGGGTGGCCAACGCGGCGGACATGAAGCGCGTGCTGGCCAAGCACGCCAAGGGCGCGCCGGTGGTGGTCCTGCTCCACCGGGACGGCGGAAGCCTCTACGCGGCCATGAGCTCGTAGCGATCGGGGCGCACGTGATGGCGAACGGTCTCGGAGACGATCTCCCGGACGGCCATCGGGCCGGGGACCCCGCGGTGGGTCCCCGGCTCAGCGCTGGCCGCGCGTCGGCCCGCCGATGATCACGTATCCCGCCCGCTCGCGCGCCGACGCGTCTCGCCCCGCGGTCGCGCGGGCCAACCCGATGGCGCTCTACTTCCGGGAGATCGGCGCCGTCGATCGCCTCACCGCGGCGCAGGAGCGCGAGCTGGGCCGCTGGATCGAGATCTGCCGGGCCCGGCGCCAGCGGGCCCTGGCCGGCCTGCCCGCCGGGCTCGACGCGCTGCTCGCGCTGACCGGCCCCGCGGCCGCGGCGGACCGGACGCTCGAGGCGCTCGTCGCGCTCCCGGGGGGCGCGGCGCTCGGCGCCCGGGAGCGGTGGCGGATCCTGCGCGTCCTCGAGCGCCTGCACCGCCTGCGGCCGCGCGTCGTGCGCTCTTCGGTCGCGCGTCGCACCGCCGGCCGTCTGGTGGAGGGTCTGCCCCTGCGGCCGAACGTGGTGGACGAGCTGGTGGGAGCCGTGCGCCGGCTCGACGGACCGATCGGCGTGCGCTGGGCCGACGCCCTCGGCGAGCTCGAGGAGAGCGACCGGGCGCTGCGCGACGCCAAGCGCGCCCTGCTGGAGCCGAACCTGAGATTGGTGGTGTCGATCGCCCGGCGCTACGCGGGAGGGGCCCTCACCCTGCTCGATCTCGTCCAGGAGGGCAACATCGGCCTCATGAAGGCGGTGGAGCGCTTCGACTACCACCGCGGCTTCAAGTTCTCCACCTACGCGACGTGGTGGATCCGCCAGGCCATCGGGCGCGCGCTCGCCGACCAGGCACGCACGATCCGCATGCCGGTGCACATCGTCGAGACCATGAACCGGCTCATGCGGGAGCGCCACGCCTTCCAGGCCGAGCACCAGCGCGAGCCGACCGTCGAGGAGCTCGCCCGCCGGGCCGGTCTGCCCGAGAAGACGGTGCGCCTGGTCGATCGCAGCGCGGCCAGCCCGGTCTCCCTCGACGCCCCGGTCGGCGTGGACTCGACCCTGGGCGAGTTCGTGCGAGACCGCCTCACGCCGTCGCCGGAGGAGACGATCTTGCGGAACGACCTGATCCGGCGGCTCGACGCCGCGCTCGAGAGCCTGCCCGTCCGCGAGCGGGAGGTGCTGCGGCTGCGCTTCGGCCTGGACGGCGAGGAGGCGCTGACCCTGGAGGAGGCGGGCGCGCGCTTCGGCGTCACGCGGGAGCGCGCCCGCCAGATCGAGGTGCAGGCCCTTCGCCGCCTCGGCCGCTCGCTCGCGGGCGAGGCGGCGGCCGAGGTCTGAGTCAGCGCCCCTCGCGCGCCGGCCCGCGCTCGTGGGCGCCGCCGCGGTCCGGCGCCGCCTGCGGTCGGCCCTGCGGGCGGGGCTCCGGCGCGCGGGGAGCCGGCCGCTGCTCCACCCGCCCCGGATAGAGCCGGTTGGCCGGCTCGCCCGGGAGCTTGCGGGGCTCGGCCTGGGGCGGCGCCGCGGGCCGCGCGGGCGCCGGCGCGGGCCGCTCGGCCCCCCGCGGGGCGGCGGCGGGGCCCGGGGCCTCGCGCCGCGGCGAAGGCGCCGGGTCCGGCGCGCGCGGCGGCACGGGGGCGGCCGGCGCGCGGGAGGGCTCGGGTCCCCGACGCACCTCCGGGGGCCGAGGAGCCTGGCCCTGCGGTGCGCGCGCGGCGTCCGGCGCGGCGGGAGCCTGGGGAGCGCGGGCGGGCTCGCCTCCGCGCGGCGGCTCGACGCGCTGGCCCTCGGGGCGCCGCGCGGGTGGGGTGGACGGGGTCCCATCGGGCCGGCGGTTGGTGTCGAAGCGCGGAGCCTGGGGCGGGCGCGCCCGCTCGATCCGGCTCTCACCGAGCGGCGGGCGTGCGCTCGCCGCCCCGGGAGCGCCGGCGCGCGGAGCGGGCACGATGTGCGGCGCCGGCCCGCGGCCCTCGGCCTCGTGCGGCAGGGCGCGAGTCACCGGCGCGCGGGTGGCGATGGTCGGGCGCGCGAGCACGCTCTCGGGCGGGCGGACGCCGCGGCCGCTCGCCGCCGCGAAGCTCGCCCGGTCCGGCTGGAGATCGACGCGCCCGTGCACCGGCTCGAGCCGGCGCGTGTCCACCTGCCGGATGCGGGCCTCGCCGACCGACCCGCGCCCGAAGCGATCCGGACGCACCGCGACCACCGCGTTCTGCACGCTCACGTTGCGATAGACCGTGATGTTGCGGACGTTCACGACCGTGGTGCGCTGGACCACCACGTTGTTGACGATGCGGGGCCCGCCCCAGCCGCCCCACCAGGCGCGGCCCACGAAGCCCGCGCGGCCCCACCACGGCACGCACGGCTCGCCCCACCCCAGCGCCACCCAGCTCACGAAGGGCGCGCCGATGGCCACGCGCACGCCGGGCGCGCCGAAGAAGGCGACGAGCGCGGGCGCGTACACCGGGCGCACCACGATCGGGCCGGGCGCCCACGCCCAGACGCGATCGACGTGGACCCAGCGGCCGTAGTGGTACGGCGCCCATCCCCACGGCGAGACGTCCACCCAGCTCCAGCCGAACCGCGGGTCCCACACCCATCGTCCGGTGGTGTAGGGCGCCCAGTCGGGCGCGACGCCCTCGGGCACCCATACCGAGCCGTACTCGGGCACGACGCGCCAGGCGCCGTGCTGGTCGAGATCGTCCACGCCCGACACCCCGGCCGGCACGTAGCGCGCGCTCACGGTGTCGATGAGCGCCTCGGTGCGCGCGTAGTTCCAGCGATCCCACACGTCGAGCTCGGGCGCCACGAAGGTCTGCACCGGCGCGGGCCCGGTGCCGGTCACCACCACCTGCTCGCTCGTCGCGATGGAGGCCGCCTGGCCGCCGGCCGGGGTCATGGTCGCGACACCGCCGCGCCGGGTGACGAACGACGTGCGATCGGGCGCGACGTCGACGCGGTAGTAGCCCGCCCGCTCGATCGTGAACGCGGCGGCGGGCGTGTCGACCTCGACGGTGTGGCCCGGATCGAGCGAGCGCAGATCGAGCGAGACGTGGCCCGCCGCGACCTTCAGCTGCAGGAAGTCGGGCTCGTGGTTCTCCACCCCGAGCTGGCTGTCGCCCCAGGCCCGCACGAAGCTGCGGGCCTCGACCTGGATCTCGAGGTTGCCGCGGTTGCCGGTGTAGAGCTGATCGCCCGGGGCCAGCGGGGTGTTGACCTGCGCGGGCGCCCAGTCCTCTCCGCCGGGCCGCCAGAACGACACGTCGCCGTTCGCGTAGCTGAGCCGCGGCGGCGTCGGGGCGGCGCCCTCGGGCTGATCGGGCGCCACCTGCCCCTCGTCGGCGGCGGTGGGCGGTGCGGCGGGCGGCGCGCCCGCGGGCGGCGGCGGAGGGCCGGCGGGCGCGTCGGCCGCCCAGGCCAGCGGGGCGCTTCCCACGAGCAGCGTGAGCGCCAGCAGGAACGCGATCGATCGCCGGAGCGTGGTCATCGGGTGGCCCTCCGTCAGCGTGACGGCGCCGGGCGCGCCGGCGCCGGAGGAGACGGCACCTGGTGGCCCTTCGCGTACATGCACTGCACGTAGGCGTTGTCGTACCGGCGCTGGACTTCCCACGCCGGGGCATCCATGAAGGCGCCCTTCACCTGCCGCGCCGCCCATTGACGGCAGACGTCGACGTCGACCTGGAACTGCTCGAAGGGCTTGCCGGCGCCGGGGAGCACCTGCACGCTCGGCCCCCGGGGCGCCGTCGCGCAGCCCGCGCCCAGCACCGTCGCCGCCGTGATCACCGTCATGCTCCACCGTGCGCGCATCGCCGCCTCCCGGTCCAGGGGTTTCTCGCGGTCAGACGAGGGCCGTCCCGGCCGCATTCGAGGGGGAAGAAACTTCCGGGTGACGTGTAAACGGCCGCGCGCGCGGCCGCGTCCGATCCGTCGGCCCGGGAGGGCCCGGCCTCAGGCGGCGAGGGCGCGGCGCATCCGCTCGAGCCCCTCGGTCAGCAGCGCGCGCGGCGTGCCGAAGTTGATGCGCACGAAGCCCTGGCCGCCGGGCCCGAAGAGGGCGCCGTCGTTGAGCGCCACCTTCGCGCGCTCGAGGAAGAACGTGAAGGGATCGGCCGCGGCGGGGCCCGCGCCGCGACAGTCGAGCCACGCGAGGTAGGTGCCCTCGGGAGGCACCATCGAGACCCCGGGAAGATGCCGCCGCACGTAGTCGACGAGGAAGTCCCGGTTGCCCTCGAGATAGCGGATCAGCTCGTCGAGCCACTCCTGCCCGTCGCGGTAGGCGGCCAGCGCGGCGGTGTAGCCCAGGATGTTCACCGAGGCCTGGACGTAGTCGCCGCGCGCGGCCATGAAGCGCTCGCGCAGCGAGGCGTCCGGGATCACCGCCACCGAGACCTTGAGGCCGGCGAGGTTGAAGGTCTTGCTGGGCGCCATCAGGGTGATGGTGCGTCGCTCGATCTCGGGCGAGAGCGACGCGATCGGGACGTGACGCTGGCCGGCGAAGAGCAGGTCGCAGTGGATCTCGTCGGCGATGATCGGGATGTCGCGCTCGAGGCACACGCGCGCCATCGCCGCGAGCTCGTCGCGCGTGAACACGCGGCCGACCGGGTTGTGCGGGTTGCACAGGATGAACGCCCGCGTCCGCGAGTGGATCGCGGCGCGAAAGGCGTCCAGATCGACCACGTAGCGGCCGTCCCGCTCGCGCCCGAGCATGGCGCCGTCGCGGGTGAGCCCGTGGTTGGTCGGGGACCGGAGGATCGGCGGGTATACCGGCAGCTGCATCAGCAGACCGTCGCCGGGCGCGGTGAGCGCGCGGCAGGCCACGTTGATGCCGGGGATCACGCCCGGGATCAGCACCAGGGCCTCCGGCGCGATCGTCCAGCCGTACCGCTTCTGCACGCGGTCCACGAAGACTAGGGCGAACTCCGGCCCCTCGAACCCGTAGCCGTAGATCCCGTGCTCGACGCGCTCCCGCAGCGCCCGCACCACCGGCGCGGGCGAGGGGAAGTCCATGTCCGCCACCCAGAGCGGCAGGACGTCGGCGGGATACTTGCGCCACTTGTTGCTGTTGGTGGGACGGCGCTCGATGACGCGGTCGAAGTCGTAGGGCATGGGGGTCACCGGGGGGACAGAGAACCCCTCACCCTGCCCTCTCCCCAGGGGGGAGAGGGTTCTCGGTCACCCTCGCCCCGAAGGGGAGAGGGCAGGGTGAGGGGCGAATTCAACGCGCCGCGACTAGAGACAGGACTCGAAGAGGCCGGCCGCGCCCTGGCCGCCGCCGATGCACATGGTCACGACGCCGTAGCGCGCCTTGCGCCGCAGCATCTCGTTGGCGATGGTGCCGACCATGCGCGAGCCGGTCATGCCGAAGGGGTGGCCGATCGAGATCGCGCCGCCGTTCACGTTGAGCTTCTCCATCGGGATGCCCAGCTTGTCGCGGCAGTAGACCACCTGCGAGGCGAAGGCCTCGTTCAGCTCCCACACCCCGATGTCGTCCATCTTGAGGCCGTTGCGCTTGAGCAGCTTCGGCACCGCGTAGATCGGCCCGATGCCCATCTCGTCCGGCTCGCAGCCGGCCACCGCGAAGCCGCGGAAGATCAGCTTGGGCTTGATGCCGAGGGCCTTGGCCCGGTCCGCCGACATCAGGAGCGTGGCGGAGGCGCCGTCGGAGAGCTGCGAGGCGTTGCCCGCGGTGACGGTGCCCTTGCCGCTGGTCTTGTCGAAGTGCGGCTGCAGCGACAGCAGGCCCTCCAGCGTGGTGTCGGGACGGTTGCACTCGTCCTTGTCCACGTAGAAGTCCTCCTTGCCGGTGATCTCGCCCGTCTTCTTGTCCACGATGCCGCGGACGACCTGGAGCGGGGCGAGCTCCTCCTTGAAGAAGCCCTCCTGCTGGGCCCGCGCGGTGCGCTGCTGGCTCACCAGGGCGTACTCGTCCTGCATCTGGCGGGTGACGTTGTAGCGCTTGGCCACCACCTCCGCGGTGTCGCCCATCACCATGTAGATGCCGGGCTTCTTGTCCTTCACCCACGGGTTCGGATCGCCGTCGCGCTTCATCATGCTGATGGACTCGAGGCCGCCGCCGATGGCCGCGTCCGCGCCCCCCAGGATGATCTGGTGGGCGGCCATCGCGATGGCTTGCAGCCCCGACGAGCAGAACCGGTTGACCGTGGTGCCCGCGATCGAGACCGGCAGGCCGGCCCGGACCAGCGCCACGCGCGCGACGTTGTTGCCCTGCGCGCCGTTGGGCTGGGCGCAGCCCAGGATCACGTCCTCGATCTCGGCCGGGTCGAGCTGCGGGGCCTTGCCGAGGACGTCCTTGATGCAGTGGGCGGCCAGGTCGTCCGGGCGGGTGATGTTGAACGACCCGCGATGGGACTTGGCGAGCGGGGTGCGGGAGCTGGCGACGACGACAGCCTCTCTCATGGGGGCTCCTTTCTCAGAGGGGAAAGCTGGGGGGGAGTATACCTCAGCGCTGCGCCGAGGGCACCCAGGCCGTGGTGCGGCCCCCGACCGTCTCGTGGCGGATGTGCTCGCCCCGCACCGTGGTCGCGAGCGGGCCGCCGCGACGGTGGCCCCAGCGGCGGTGGAAGAGCCACCAGCGGGGAAAGCGCTCGCTGTCGGACCCGGCGCGCACCGCCCCGCCGATCACGGACCGGATCTTCGCGCGCAGCCGCCCGGCCTCCGCCGCGGACAGGGTGCTGGCCCGCCGCTTGGGCGCGATCCCGGCCTGGTAGAGCACCTCGTCGGCGATCCAGTTGCCGATGCCCGCCGCGAACGACTGGTCGAGCAGCACCGCCTTGATCGGCGATCGTCGCTCGCGGAGCATCGCGTGGAAGCGGGCGGGCGTCGGCATCGCGCGCCAGGCGTCGAAGCCGAGCACGCTGATCGGCGGCTCGGTGGCCGGGTCGCGGCGCAGCCGGATGCGGCCGAGCCGTCGGCCGTCGGCCAGGGCCAGCTCTGCGCCGCCCTCGAAGCGCAGGTAGAGCTTGGTGAAGCGCGGCGGCCAGTCGGACCGGCTCACGCGTCCGTCCGACACCAGGCGCACCGCCCGTTCCGCCGGCACAGCCGCGCGGCGCGCAGCGCCGCCCGGCTGTGCTCGGGCGTGGATGCCGCCGGTCATGCCGAAGTGGAGACACGGCCACGGCCGCCGGTCGAGCTCGAGCCAGAGGTGCTTGCCGTGCCGCCGGACCGCCTTCACCCGCCGGCCCACGAGCGCCCGGCGGAAGCGGGCGGCCGGCACGCCCTCGAAGACGATCGGATCGTCCGCGACGTGCGCCTCGACGATCCGACGGCCGGCCGCCACCTTCTGGGTCGCGCGGCGCGCCGCCTCGACCTCTGGAAGTTCAGGCATGGGGGGAGCTCGGGCACGGCCGGGCGCGCCCGCGCCTACCCCTCGCCGAGCTGGGGCGGCGCGCCCCCGTCGATCACGATCGTCTCGCCGTTCATGAACGAGGACGCGGCGGAGGCGAGGAAGATGCAAGGGTAGGCGATCTCCTCGACCTTGCCCCAGCGGCCCATGCCCACGCGCGCGGCCACCGTGTCGTAGGCCTTCTTGGCCGCGGCCGGGTCCTGCTTGGTGAGCACGCCCAGGTAGCCCTCGGTCTCCACCGGGCCCGGGGCGATGCAGTTCACCCGCACCCCCTTGCGGCCCCACGCCATGCCGAGCTCGCGGGTGAAGGTGATCACCGCGGCCTTGGCGGCGCCGTAGTGCGCCATCATGGTCGAGCCGTAGACGCCCGCGATCGACGAGATGTTGATGATGGCGCCGCCGCCCGGCTGGTCCATCATCTGCTTGCCCGCCCACTTGCAGCCGAAGAAGGTGCCGTTCAGGTTGATGCCGACCACCGTGTTCCAGCCGTTGGCCGAGATGTCCTCGACCTTGGCCCGGAAGGAGGCTCCCGCGTTGTTGACCATGACGTCGAGGCGGCCCATCTCCTTGACGGTGCGCTCGACCAGCGCCTTGACCTGGTCCTCCTGGCGGACGTCGAGCGCCACGCAGAACGAGCGGCGGCCCAGCTTGGCGATCTCGGCGGTGACCGGCTCCAGGTTCTCGAGCTTGCGGCTCGCGATCACCACGTCGGCGCCCGCCCGGGCGAACTCGAGCGCGATGGACTTGCCGATGCCGACTCCGCCGCCGGTGACGATGGCGACCTTGTCCTCGATGGAAAACGGTGACACGGCCATGGCTCCTCCAGGCCTCCCCCTCTCCCCTCAGGGGAGAGGGGAGGGTGAGGGGTGTGAGGGTGAGGGGTGGGCTTCGAGCACGACGAGTGACGACCGCGCGGATTATACCCAGTCGGAAGGCGGCGCGCTCTCGAAGACCACGCGCGTGCCGGTCGCCGGGTGGTCGAATCCGAGCCGCGTGGCGTGCAGGCACAGCCGCCCGGCTCCGCTGCGCGGCCCCCCGTGCGTCACGTCGCCCACGATCGGCCAGCCCGACTCCGCGAGCTGCACCCGGATCTGGTGCCGGCGTCCGGTGCCGAGGCGCAGCTCGAGCAGGCTGCCCTCCCGGCGAGTCGCGAGGACCCGGTAGTGGGTGATCGCGACCCGCCCGCGATCGGCCGAGCGCACCCGGAGCATCCGGTCCTCCGCGAGGCGGCTCTCGAGGGTCCCCTGCTCGCGGGGCGGCCGGCCCTCGACCAGCGCGCGGTAGACGCGCTCCACGCTGCGGGCCTCGAACTGGGCCTGGAGCGCGCGCTTCCCGGCCTCGGACTTGGCGAAGACGAGCAGGCCCGACGTCTCGCGGTCGAGCCGGTGCACGATGAAGGGGCGCTCGCCCTTCGCGGCCTGCTTCGATCCGAGGTAGTCCCAGAGCAGGCGATACGCGGTGCGCTCGCGCTCCCGCTCGGTGGCGATGGTGAGCAGGCCCGCCGGCTTGACCACGACGAGGATCGCGTCGTCCTCGTGCACGAGGGCGAGCCCGCGCGGGAACGGCGCGCTCCGCCGCCCGCCGAGCTCGACCACCGCGTCGGGCCCGATCTCGAGGCGCCCGTCCCGGCACGCGCGCCCGTCGACGGTCACGCGGCCGGTCTCGAGCCACTGCTTGAGGCTCCGGCCCGAGGCCTGGGGGTAGAGCGCGCGGAGCCGCTCGGCGAGGGTCACTCGCTGCGCAGCACGCCGAGCGGCCGCCGCCCCAGCAGCCGCCGCGTGCCGAGGACTCCCACCAGCAGGGCGAGGCCGGTGGCCGCGAGCACGCCCGCGAGCAGGGTGCCGGGCGCCCACTGCCACGGCACGTCGAAGGCCCAGCGCAGCACCGCCCAGGCGAGCGCGGCGGCGAGCGCGCCGCCCGCGATCCCGGCGGCGGCCCCGAGCAGCGCGTACTCGACCGCGAACACCCGGGAGACGAAGCCGCGGGTGGCGCCGAGCGCTTTCAGGATCACCGACTGGTAGAGGCGCTGCTTGCGGGTGATGGCGAGCGCCCCCGCCATCACGATGAGGCCCGCCCCGACGCTGAAGGCGGCCATCAGCCGCACCGCGAGCGCGATCTGGTCGAGGACGCCGGTCACGCGCTCGAGCACCTCGCGGACCGGGATCGCGGTGACGTTGGGGAAGGCGGCCACCACCGCCGACTGGAGATGGCCTTCGCGCTCGGGCCGCGCCCGCACGGTGGCGATGAAGGTGGTCGGCGCGCCCTCGAGCGCGCCCGGCGAGAAGATCACGAAGAAGTTGGAGGTGAGGCTGCGCCAGTCCACGTGCCGGAGGCTCGTGATCCGGGCCGTCACCGGCACGCCCTGGATGTCGAAGGTCAGCGTGTCCCCGAGCCCGACGCCGAGCTCGTGGGCGATCTCGTCCTCGACCGAGATCAGGGGCTCGCGCGCGGCCTCCGCGGCCGTCCACCAGCGCCCGGCCACGAGCCGGTTGTGCCCGGGCGGCTCCGCGGCCCACGTGAGCACGTACTCGCGCGTGAGGGCCCAGGTGTCCTCCCGACGCGCCGTCCCCCTCGGCGCGGGCGCCGCACCGTTGACCGCGGCGAGCCGGGAGCGCACCACCGGGGTCAGCGCCGCGGGCGCCTCCGCTCCCTGGCCGGCCACGAGGGCGGCGAACGGCGCGGCCTGGTCGGGCTGGATGTCGATGAAGAAGAACGCGGGCGCCCGGCCCGGCCGGGAGTCGACGAGCTCGGAGCGGAGATTCCGCTCGAGCAGCGCGATCGAGACGACGAGCATCACCGCCAGGCCGAGCGACACCAGCACCGGCCCGGCGTGGCTGCCCGGCCGGTGCAGGTTGGCCGCGCCCTGCTTCCAGGCCGGCGCCCCCCAGCGCACGCGGCGGGCCAGCGCGATGACGCCGCGCGCTCCCAGCGCGAGGAGCAGCAGCGCGCCGCCGAGGCCGCCCGCGAACAGCGCGCCGATCTTCCACGAGCCCGCCTGCCAGAGCGCCAGCGCGGCCAGGCCTCCCGCGATCGGGGCCGCGGCCGCCCAGGGCCGGCGGCCGGGCAGCCGCGGCTCGACCTCGTGGCGGAGGATCAGCGCGGGCGGCACGCGCCGGATCTGGAGCAGCGGCCAGAGCGCGGAGAGGAGGGTCACGCCCACGCCCATCGCCACGCCGGCCAGCACCGCGCGGGGAGAGAAGGACAGCTGGAGCTCGATCGGCAGGAGCTGCGCCAGGATCGGCGCGAGCAGCGGCTGGACCAGGCTGCCGAGCAGCGCGCCGGCCAGGCTGCCGCCCAGGCCCAGCAGCGCGGTCTGGAGCAGGTAGGCCGCGAGCAGCGGCCGCCAGCCGGCGCCGAGCGACTTCATGATCGCGATGGTGGCGAGCTTCTCCTTCATGAAGGCGCTCACGCTCACCGCGACCCCGATGCCGCCGACCATGAGCGCGACCAGGCCGGTGAGCCCGAGGTACATCGTGAGCTGGTCCCAGAACCGGCGCAGGCCCGGCTGCGCCTGGGCGTAGGTCCTCACGCGCTGGGCCGCGGGCAGGCTCGCGGCGAGGCGGTCGCGGAAGGCGGTCGCGTCCGCGTCCTCCGGCAGGCGGAAGAGGGTGCGGTAGCGCACGCGGCTACCGGGACGGACGAGCCCGGTGCGGTCGAGGTCGGCGGCGGCGATCAGCACGCGGGGGCCGAGCGAGAACACGCCGATCGCGCGGTCCGGCTCCTTCACGATGACGCCCGAGACGGTCAGCTCGGCCCGGCCCACCCGGAACCGATCGCCGACCCGCAGGCCCAGGCGGGCGAGCAGGGAGTCGTGCACGAGGGCGCGCCCCTCGCCGATCATGGTGTCGAGCGGCCGGTCGGGATCGGTCACCAGCGCGCCGTAGAGCGGATAGCCCGGCTCCACCGCCTTCAGCTCGACGAGCTGGCTCAGCGAAGCCCCCGCCTGGGCCATGGCCACCAGCTCGCGCACCCGCGTCACCGTGGCGCGGTCGCCGGCGGACCCGGGAGTGGATCCCGCCGTGTCCCCGGGCTGCGTGCCGCGGATCTCGACGTCACCGCCCATCAGCGACTTCGCGGAGCGGGCCACGGTGCGCTCCAGGCTGTCCGCGAAGCTGCCGACTCCCACCAGCGCGCTCACCCCGAGCGTGATGCAGGCGAAGAAGTAGCCGAAGTGGCGCCAGGCGCCGCGGCTCTCGCGCCAGGCGAGCCGCAGGACGAACCGGCTCACTCGTCGCTCACGATGCGGCCGTCGCGCAGGGTGACCACCCGATCGGCGTGGGCCGCGAGGGCCGCGTCGTGGGTGACCAGCACCAGGGTGCTGCCGAGACGCCGGTTGGCGCCCACCAGGAGGTCGATGATCTGCTTGCCGGTCGCGGAGTCGAGGTTCCCGGTGGGCTCGTCGGCCAGGAGGAGCGGCGGCCGGCGGGCCAGGGCGCGCGCCACCGCCACCCGCTGCTGCTCGCCGCCCGAGAGCTGCACCGGGTAGTGATGGGCCCGATCGGCCAGGCCCACCTCGGCGAGGAGCGCGCCCGCGCGCGCCTCCGCGTCGGCCTGGCCGGCCAGCTCGAGCGGCACCGCCACGTTCTCCTGCGCGGTGAGCGTCGGGATCAGGTGGAACGACTGGAAGACATAGCCCACGTGGTCGCGCCGGAAGCGCGCGAGGGCGTCCTCGTCGAGATCGGTGACCGCGACGCCCGCCACCTCGATGCGGCCTCCGGTCGGCTGGTCGAGTCCCGCGATCAGCCCGAGCAGGGTGGACTTGCCGCTGCCCGACGGCCCCGCGATGGCGAGGAACTGCCCGGCCGGCACCTCCAGCGACACGTCGGTGAGCACGTCGACCGCGCGCCCGCCGCTCGTGAGACGCATGGACAGCGACCGGACGCTGATCATGGTGCGTCCATACTACACGCGGGACGAACGGCGCGGGATCCACGCGCCGTCGGCGGCCCCCCCGCGGACCCGAGGGCTTGGCCGATCCCGGCGCCGCCCTAGCGGGGAGGGGCGCGGAACGGGGCCGCGAGCGGCTCGCCCACGAAGAGCCCCTGGCCGGGCCAGGCCACGCTCTTCCAGTAGGCCTCGATCAGGCGCTCGCCGCGGGTGTAGTGGGCGATCACCACCGAGGGCTGCGGGAACTTCGTCTGGAAGTTGCACGGCTCCACCACCGCGCCGTAGCTGGCGGTCGCGCCCGCGTCCAGCCAGCGCAGCACGCTCATCTGGTCGTGGCCGGTCAGCACGCCGCCCGCCGACGTGAGGTGGTCCGCGATGGCCCCGGGCAGGAAGCGGAGCGTGTCGAGCCCGCGCACCGTCGCGATGCCGGTGAAGTAGAAGAGCACGTCCGTCCGGTCGCGGAGCTCGTCGCCGTCGATACGCCGGACGCGGACCGGGACGTCGAGGGCGGTGGCGAGAGCGTACCGCCGCGCCCGCGTGTTGCGGGCCCGGTCGGAGGTGGAGAGGAGGTACGCGGTGCCGGTCGGGAAGGTGGAGTCGGAGGCCACGCCTCGATCGATCATCGCCTTGGCCTCCGGCACGCTCGATCCGGCCAGCAGCATGGCCGGGCGCAGGCCCCACTGCCGGAACGGGGTGGCGCTCGGCGAGTCGAAGTAGGGGCTCGGGCGGGTGGGGCGGCAGCCCTGGGCGCAGAAGGCCGGATCGAAGCCGAAGGCGAACGCGGTGGTGACCGAGAGGCACTCCACCCGGAACGGCATGGTCCACGCCAGCGCCAGCGCCTGCACGCCGGCCGGGAGGGCCGCCTGCACCCGGGCGCGGGCCGCCTCGAGCTCCGCCCGGCCGATCTCGTCCTTTCCCACCGGCAGGGTGACGAAGGCGACGTTGGCGTGGGGGATCCCGCGACGCCGCACGTAGTACTCGCCGACCTCGACGCTGTAGGGATCGGCGGTGTTGACGACCACCCCGAGCTGCGCGGCCTCGAGCGCGGCCGCGGGCCCGGGCCTCGCGAGGCCGCCTCCGAGGCCCGCGGAGATTGCGAGCCCGCCTGCCAGCATCACCAGCCGGAGCCACCGGTGCGCGCGCACGGGCCATACTACACTGGCGTCATGCGCGGCCTCCTCGCCCTGCTCCTCCTGGTGCTCCAGCTCACCGCGTGCGCGGCGGCCCCGGCCGCCCAGGAGCCGGGCCGCGTCATCGTGGCGTTCGGCGACAGCCTCACCGCCGGGCTCGGGGTGCCGGTGGACCAGACGTACCCGGCGCGGCTCGGGGAGCGGCTCCGGCGGGAAGGCTACGACTACCGCGTGGTCAACGCGGGGGTGTCGGGCGACACCACCGCGGGCGGCCTCCGGCGCGTGGAGTGGGCGCTCCGGCTGAAGCCCGAGATCGTGATCCTGGAGCTGGGCGTCAACGATGCGCTCCGCGGCCAGAAGCTCGCCGGCGTGCGCGCCAACCTGGACCGGATGATCGCGCGCTTCCAGGCCGCGGGGGCCCGGGTCCTCGTGGCGGGCATGCGCCTGCCGCCCAACTACGGCGACGGCTACGCGGAGGACTTCCACCGGCTCTACGCGGAGGTGGCCCGGGCGCGTCACGCCCCGCTCATGCCGTTCTTCCTCGACGGGGTGGGCGCGGTGCCGCGGCTCAACCAGGCCGACGGCATCCATCCGACCGCGGAGGGGTACGCGATCGTGGTCGACCGGCTCTGGCCGTACCTGGTGCCGCTGCTGCAGCGCTAGACCGGGCGATCGCGGTTGCCAGAAACGCCTTTCCCGACTACGATATGGCCGTCGTCGGACGTCAAACGCCGTCGTTCCCCCAAGGGGGGCTCATGACTACACAGTCCGGGGAGTTCTCGCTCGAGGCCAAGTACACCCAGGAGCGCGGGCGCATCTTCCTGTCGGGCATCCAGGCCCTGGTGCGGCTGCCGCTCGACCAGCACCGCGCCGATCTCCGACGCGGCCTGAACACCGCGACGTTCATCTCGGGCTACCGCGGCTCGCCGCTCGGGGGCTTCGATCAGACCCTCGAGCGCCTCTCGGTGCTCCTGAAGGCGCACGACGTGGTGTTCTCGTCGGGGCTCAACGAGGACCTGGGCGCCACCGCGGTGTACGGCAGCCAGATGGCGGGCCTCTTCCCGAAGCCCAAGTACGACGGCGTCCTCGGGATGTGGTACGGCAAGGCCCCCGGCGTCGATCGGACCGGCGACCTCTTCAAGCACGCGAACTACGCGGGGGTGGGCAAGAACGGCGGGGTGCTGGCCCTGGCCGGGGATGATCCACTTTCGAAGTCTTCTACCCTGCCGAGCCACTCCGAGGTCGCGCTCTACGACGCGTTCATGCCCACGCTCTATCCGGGCAACGTGCAGGAGATCCTCGACCTGGGGCTCCACGGCTTCATGCTCTCGCGCACGTCGGGACTCTGGGTCGGGGTCAAGATCGTCACCAACGTGGCGGACGAGATCGGCACCGCGGAGGTGGACGCGGAGCGGGTGAGCCCGATCATCCCGGTGGTGGAGCTCGACGGCAAGCCCTTCCAGCACCAGATCAACGTGAACCTGATCCCGCCCTACGGCCTCGACATGGAGCGCACGATCCACGGGGCGCGGCTCGAGCTGGCGCGGCGCTACGCCTACGAGAACAAGCTCAACCGGATCACGGTGCCGACCCCGAACGCGTGGCTCGGCATCCTCACCAGCGGCAAGACCTACTACGACGTGCGCCAGGCCCTGACCGAGCTCGGCCTCGACGAGGGCGCGCTCCGCCGCTACGGGATCCGGATCCTCAAGATGGGCATGCTGTTCCCGATGGAGCCCCGCGTCGTCCGCGAGTTCGCGCGGGGCCTGCAGGAGATCCTGGTCGTCGAGGAGAAGCGGTCGTTCCTCGAGATGTTCGCCAAGGACATCCTCTACGGCACGACCGACCGGCCGCAGGTGCTGGGCAAGGTCGACGAGGAGGACCGGCCGCTGCTCCAGCCGGTCGGCGAGCTCGACTCGGACCTGGTGGCCCGCGCGATCGCCCGGCGGCTCGCGCGCCGCATCCGGATCGACTCGGTGGAGGCGCGCATCCAGCACCTGGACGAGCTGAAGCGCCGGCCGAAGGCGTTCACCCTGGCCCGCTCCGCCTTCTTCTGCTCGGGCTGCCCGCACAACCGCTCCACCGTGATCCCGGAGGGCAGCGTGGCCTCCGCGGGCATCGGCTGCCACGGCATGGCCATGGGCATGGACCGGGGCATCATCGGGGTGACCCACATGGGCGCGGAGGGCGCGCAGTGGGTCGGGATCGCGCCCTTCACCGAGACCACGCACCTGTTCCAGAACATCGGGGATGGGACGTTCTTCCACTCGGGCGGCCTCGCGCTCAACTACGCGGTCGCCTCGGGCGTGAACATCACCTACAAGATCCTCTACAACGGCGCGGTGGCGATGACCGGCGGCCAGAGCGCGGCGGGAGCGCTCCCCATCCCCGCGCTCAGCCGGCGGCTCGAGGCCGAGGGCGTGAAGCGGATCATCATCACCAGCGACGACACCACCAAGTACTCGGGCACCTCGATCGCCGGGAACGCGGAGGTCTGGCACCGCGACCGGCTGCTCGAGGCCCAGTCGGTGCTGGCGGCCACCCGCGGCGTCACGGTCCTCATCCACGACCAGCATTGCGCGGCGGAGAAGCGGCGGCTGCGCAAGCGCGGCAAGATGGTGGACCCGCAGACCCGGGTGTTCATCAACGAGCGGGTGTGCGAGGGGTGCGGGGACTGCGGCAAGAAGTCGAACTGCCTCTCGGTCCAGCCGATCGACACCGAGTTCGGCCGCAAGACCGCCATCCACCAGTCGTCGTGCAACAAGGACTACTCGTGCCTGCTCGGCGACTGTCCTTCGTTCCTTACGGTGGAGGGCACCGGCGCGGTGCTCAAGCGGGAGCGTCGCCTCACCCCGCTCGAGGCCGACCTGCCCGAGCCCAGCCTCAAGGTGCCCGCCGACGGCTTCGCGCTGCACATGATGGGCATCGGCGGGACCGGGGTGGTGACCATCAACCAGATCCTCGGCACCGCGGCCATGCTCGACGGCCGGCACGTCCGCGGCCTCGACCAGACCGGGCTCAGCCAGAAGGGCGGCCCGGTGGTCTCGGACCTCAAGGTCGCCTCGGGGGCGATCGAGTCCGCCAACAAGGTCTCGGCCGGCTCCGCCGATCTCTACCTGGGCTTCGACCTTCTGGTGGCCACCGATCCCAACAACCTTGACAAGGCGGAGTCGGGGCGGACCATCGCGGTGGTCTCCACGAGCCAGATCCCCACCGGCCAGATGGTGGTGGACACCGCGGTGCACTTCCCCGAGCTCAGCAGCATGCTGATGAGCATCGACCGGGTGACCCGCAAGGATCCGAACGTCTACCTCGACGCGCAGGCCATGGCGGAGGCGCTCTTCGGGGATCACATGGCGGTCAACCCGATCATGCTCGGGGCGGCCTACCAGGCCGGCGCCCTACCGGTCTCGGCCGCGTCGATCGAGAAGGCCATCCGCCTCAACGGCGTCTCGGTGGAGATGAACCTGCTCGCGTTCCGGTGGGGCCGCATGGCGGTGGTCGATCGCCAGCAGGTGGAGGCCGCGGTCGCGCAGGCCACCACCCGGGCCGCCGAGCAGGCGCCGATCCTGAGCGCGGAGGCGCGCGCCCTGGTGGACCGGGTGGGCGCCTCCGGCGAGCTCCGGCGCCTGCTCGAGATGCGGGTGCCGGAGCTGATCGCGTACCAGAGCGCGGCCTACGCAGGCGAGTACGTGGACTTCGTGGCCCGCGTCGCGCAGGTGGAGGCGGAGCGGGCGCCCGGCCAGCGGGGGCTCGCGGAGGCGACCGCCCGCTACCTCTACAAGCTGATGGCCTACAAGGACGAGTACGAGGTGGCGCGGCTGCACCTCGACGCGGCGGTTCAGGCCCAGCTGCAGACCAAGTTCGGACCGAAGATCCGCACCTACTGGCACCTGCACCCGCCCCTCCTGCGCGCGCTCGGCCTCAAGAAGAAGATCCGGCTCGGCGCCTGGTTCCGGCCCGCCTTCGCGTTCCTGGCCGCCATGAAGGGGCTGCGAGGGACCCGGCTCGACGTGTTCGGCTACGCCTCCATCCGACAGGTGGAGCGGGCCCTCATCGGCGAGTACCGGCAGCACCTGGAGACGGCGCTCGTGCGGCTCAGCCCGGTCACCCACGACCTGGCCGTGAAGCTCGCCGAGCTGCCGGACGAGATCCGGGGCTACGAGCACGTGAAGATGGACAACGTCGAGCGGTTCCGGGAGAAGGCCAAGCAGCTCATCGCGCAGATCAACTGAACGGGAGGGCACTCAACGGTGAGACCACTTCTGCTGGTCGGTGTGGCGGCAATGCTGGCCGGGTGCGCGAGCGCCCCGGCCGACAGGGGACCGCTGTCGGCGGAGGCCGTGCTCAAGGACAAGGAAGGCAAGCAGGTGGGCGTGGCCACCATGATCCAGACGCCGGAGGGCGTGCGCATCGCGGTGACGGGCTACCGGCTGCCCCCCGGCAATCACGGCCTTCACGTCCACGCGGTCGGGCTCTGCGAGCCGCCCGAGTTCACCTCCGCGGGCGCCCACTTCAACCCGGGCGCCAAGCAGCACGGGCGCCTGAACCCGGCCGGCCCGCACGCGGGCGACCTGCCGAACCTGGTGGTGGTGGCCTCCGGTGAGGGCGGCATCGACGTGACCACCAAGGCCTTGACCCTGGCCGCCGGGCCCACGTCGCTGCTCGGCGACAAGGGGACCTCGCTGGTGGTCCACGCCAACGCGGACGACGAGAAGACGGATCCCACCGGCAACAGCGGGGGCCGCATCGCCTGCGGCGTCATCACGAAGTAACACGGCCCGCCTCGCGCGCGAGTACCGAGGGCCAGGTCGCGTCGACCTGGCCCTCTCGCTTTGCCGGCCCCGAATTCGTGGCGCGGGAAAAAGATCGGCACCCAGTAAGGGCACCGCCCGTTGGCGTTGACAAGCCTTCCGCGCGCTGCCTAGTATCGCGCGCGTCTCCTCGCCGGGGCGTGAGCAGGGGGTGAAATGGCGGAGCGGCTTCTCGTCACGAGCGCCGGAACCGGTCCCAGCAACAACCTGATTCGTAGTCTCCGCGCCGGTCGGCCCTCGGCGGAGATCATCGGCTGCCACGACGACCCGTTCATCCTGACGAGCTCCGCGGCCGACCGGCGCTACCTGATCCCCTCCGCGGGGCCGGCGTGGGCGCGCGGGCTGCGGCGCGTCGCGCGCGTGGAGGGCGTCGACCTCGTCATCCCCGCCACCGACGCGGACACGCTGGCGCTGTCGCGGATGCGCGCCGGCCTGGCGCGCCATCTCTTTCTGCCGCGGCCGTCCCTGGTCGAATGCTGCGCGGACAAGTACCGCCTCGCCCGCCGGCTCCGCTCCCTCGGCCTGCCCGCTCCCCTCACCGCCCGGGTTCGCGGCCTGCGGGACGTCGACGCGGTCTTCCGCCGTCTCAGCGGCCGGAGCGCCGCGCCGCTCTGGTGCCGCGTGCGGCGGGGGGCCGGCTCGCTCGGGGCGATCCCGGTGGCCACCGCGGCGCAGGCGCGGAGCTGGATCGCCTACTGGCGCGACATGCGCGGCGTCCCGGTCGGCGCCTTCACCCTGAGCGAGTACCTGCCCGGCCGCGATCTCGGCTGCCAGAGCGTGTGGAAGAACGGGACCCAGCTGCTGGTCAAGACCTACGAGCGGCTCTCCTACCTGGCGAGCGGGACGCAGGCCGCGCCCATCTCGTCGGTGCCGGCCCTGACCAAGACGGTCCGGGAGCCGGAGATCGCCGCGCTCTGCGCCCGCGTGATCCGGGCCCTCGATCCGAGGGCCTCCGGGGTGTTCGGGGTCGATCTCAAGCAGGACGCCGACGGGGTCGCGCGGGTGACCGAGATCAACGCGGGCCGCTTCTCGTCCACCACGAACCTGCTCGACCTGACCGGCAAGCACAACATGACCACGGTGTACCTCCAGGCCGCGCTCGGCGAGCGCGTGGATCTGCGCGACGAGTACGACGTGGCCGAGTACCACTACCTCCTGCGGGACATCGACGCGGTCCCGCGCATCCTGCGCGAGGAGGAGTTCTTCGACGGAGTGGTCGACGCGAGGCGGCTCACCTCAACCGGAAGGGGACCGACATGCTGATCCAGGTCGTCCAGGCACAGAAGGCGGGGCGGACGTTCATCTTCTTCGAGGCGACCCCGAAGAGCCCGGAGACGCGCGCGCTGCTCGCCCAGTTCAAGAAAGGGGTGAGGACGGTTGAGACGAGGTGGAAGGCGGCGGCGGCCCGGGCCAAGAAGCGCCAGGCGGCGGCCAAGCGTCGCAAGCGGTCTCGCTGACCGGATCACCCTGAGCGGCGGCGGTCTCGGGCGGCACGCGATCGAGGCGGTGCAGCTCGAGCTGCGCCGCCTGGCGCGGGCGTGCGGGCTCGAGATCACCGCCTTCCGGGTCGTGCCCGCCGCGGGGAAGCGCTCAGCTCGCCGCGGCTAGCTCGGACTGTGCCTCCGCGAGCCAGTAGGCCATCCCGAGGCTCGTGAGCCCGGCCACCGCGGCGGCCAGGTGGGTCACGGCCAGGGTGGGGCGGCCCATCCGCGCGTGGAGCCGCCCCAGCCCCAGATGGCAGCGGGCGGCGAGCGGGCGCATCGAGAGCTCCTCGGCCAGGCCGAGCGCCTGGCGGTAGAGCGCCTCGGCGTCGCCGCGCGCGCCGCCCGCGCCCGGCGCGGCGATCTCGGCCAGGAGGTGCAGGGCGTAGGCCTCGTGCCCGCGCTCCTTGTGGGTCCGGGCCAGGTCGAGCGCGTGCTGCGCGATCACGCTCGCGTCGGTGATCCGCCCCCCGAGCCGATAGGCCTCGCCGAGCTGCAGGAGCAGCAGGGCGTGCCCGCCCGCGCGCTTCATCGAGCGGGCCTGATCGACCGCCTGCTCGAGCAGCAGGACCGCGTCGCTCGATCGGCCCGCCAGCGCGTAGGCGGGGCCCAGCGACGAGGCGAGGACCGGGAGCGCGACGGGCAGGTTCAGGGTGCGGCAGAGCGAGAGCCCGTGCTCGAGCACCTCGATCGCGCGGGTGATCTCCCCCTTGACCAGAAAGAGGGTGCCCGCCCCGCCGCAGGCGAAGATGAGGCTGTAGGGCTGGTCGGCGGCCCGGGCCGCGCGCAGTGCCTCCTCGGCGCGGGCGAGACCCGTCTCGAACTCGCCCAGCTCGGCCAGGAAGAGCACCAGGTAGGCGCGGGTGAACACGGGCAGGAGGCCGTTGACGCTCCAGTTGCTGTGGACCATCTGCTCGGGCATCGACGCGACCGTGCGGGAGAGGATCTCCGCCGCCTTCCGGTAGTTGCCGACCGCCCCGTGGGCTGAGCCCAGGAACATGTTGGCCACGATCCACAGCGTGGAGTTGGGCTGCCAGCGCGCGATGTCGAGCGCCTTCTCGCCGGACTCGATCGCCCGGTCCGGATCCCCGGTCAGGCGGAAGTACTGGCTCATGAACGCGAACACCTGGCCGAGCCGGCGCCGGTCGTCCAGCGCGGTGGCCAGCGTCTCCGCCTCCCGGAGGTGCTCGAGGATGCGCTCCAGATCGCCCAGGGCGTGCAGGGAGTTGCGGAAGTCGAGGCGGAGGTCGATGGCCCGCTCGGCCATCTCCCGGCTCCGGGGCTGGCGCGCCAGGATCTCCAGCGCCTGCTCGAAGTAGGCGACCGCCTGGCGGTGGGCCGAGTGCTCGGCCGCCTTCATCCCGGCCCGGTGCACGTACTCGAGCGCCTTGTCCCACAGCTCGCCCTTGGTGGAGTGCAGCGCCAGCCGCTCCACGTGGTCGGTCAGGCGCTCCGGGTTGATCCGCTCGATGACCGCCACGATGCGGGCGTGGAGCCCCCGGCGCTCGCTCGGCGGGATTCCCCCGTAGGCCACCTCGTGGGTCAGCGCGTGCTTGAAGCTGTACTGGCCCTCGGGGCCGACCTCGTACAGGAAGTCGGCCGCCCGCAGGCGATTGAGCATCGCGCGCAGGTCCTCCTCCCGGGCGTCCGCGAGGACGCTCAGCACCTCCACCGGGATCGTCTTGCCGATCACCGCGGCCGACTGCAGGAGCCCTCGCTCCCGGTCCGGCAGGCGGTTGATGCGCGCGCGCAGCACCTCCTCCACCGTGTCCGGCACCGTGATCTCGTCCGACGGGCCGCCCTGCTCGCGCACGGCACGGGCCAGCTCCTCGAGGAAGAGCGGGTTGCCCTCCGCCTTGCTCACGATCCGCTCGCACACCGGATCGGCCAGGCGCTCGCGAGGCAGGAACCCGCCGAGCACGCTCCGGCTGTCCTCCGGGGACAGCGGCTGGAGCGCGATCTGGGTGAGGTGCGACCGCTCGAGGGACTGGGGCCAGTAGCCGGGGCGGTAGGTGACGATCAGGAGCAGGGGCACGCCCTGAAGCGTCTTCACCATCTCGGCCAGCGCCTCCGATGAGGCGTCCAGCCAGTGGATGTCCTCCAGCGCGATGATGAGCGGACGCCGACGGCCGGCCTCGGTGCACATCTGACGGAGGATCTGGGTGGTGCGGATCTGGATGCCGTCGGGCCGGGCCACGTCGAGCGCCTCGGTGCCTTCCTTGATGCCCAGGAAGCGGAGCAGGTAGGGCAGCGTGCCCTCCGCCTCGATCCCCAGGTGCTCCAGGCTCCTTCGCAGCTTGTCGGTCACCGCGGCGGGCCCGTCGGTCTCGCGGATGCGGCACGCGGTGCGCAGGATCTCGAGCACCGGCAGGTACGGGGTCGAGGTCCCGTAGGAGAAGCAGTGCCCCTCGAGGTAGGTGACCGGCTCCCCGCGGAGCGTCTGCCGGAACTCGTAGAGCAGCCTCGACTTGCCGATGCCGGCCTCGCCGACGATCCCCACGATCTGGCCACGGCCGGCGCGGGCCGAGGCGAGGCGGCTGTCGAGCAGGTCGAGCTCCTCCCGGCGCCCCACGAAGCCCGCCATCTCGCCCTCGAGGCCCAGGCCCGGCCCTTCGCGCCCGCGCAGGTAGTGGAGCGCCTGCGACCCGGTCTCGCGGCGTTCGAGGGTGAAGCGGCGCGCGAGGAAGGGCGCGGCCGCCGGACTCGCCACGAGGCTGCCGGTGCGGGCGGCCGCGAGCAGTGGGTCGAGCACCATCCACTCGATCCGCTTCGCCACCGCGTCGATCTGGAGATCGGAGCCGACTTGCCCGACCTGGACCTGCGCGACGTGGATGGCGGTCGTCACCGTGAAGGGCTCGCCGTCCCGACCGCGCGCCGCCGCGTTCTGCATCGCCATCGCGGCGTGCGCGGCGCGGCGCGGGGCGTCCTCCACCGGCTCCATGCCGAAGACCGCGCCGACCGAGGTCGGGCTCAGCTCGTCGATGCGGGCGCCGAAGGACTTGAGCTTGTCGACCACCACGTCGAGCGCCGGGCCCTTGTCGCTCCACTCGAGCACCGCCCGGAGCAGGGTGACGCGCCGAGACTCCCAGCGGATCGCGGTGGGCGGCGCGGCGACCGCCACGGTCGGGCGCGCCTCCCTCGTGGGCGCGGGCGAGATGCCGCCGGACACCCGCCGCCCTCCGCCGGCCGCGGGCGCGCCCTGGCGCAGGCCGAGCTTCTCGATGCGCGCGCGCACCGTGTTGCGAGTGATCCCGAGCACGGAGGCGGTGCGCGAGATGTTCCAGCCGGTCTGGACCAGGACCGTCTGCAGGTGCCCGCGCAGGGCGTCGTCGAGCGACGTCGCGGTCGGCGCGGCGGGACCGGGGGCCGGCTCCTCGCGCGCCGGCGCGGGCAGCTCGAGCACGTCCGCGGTGACGACCGTCCCGTCGGTCAGCAGCGCGACCCGCTCGAGCACGTTGCTCAGCTCGCGCACGTTGCCCGGCCAGGGGTGGGCCAGGAGCTGCTCCTGGGCCTCGGGGGCCAGGGTCTTCGCGGGCAGGCCGTAGTCGGCGCAGACGCGGGCCAGGAAGTGCTCGGCGAGCAGGATGACGTCCCGTCCGCGCTCGCGCAGCGGCGGCAGGCGAAGGGTGAGGACGGCGAGGCGGTGGTAGAGATCCTCGCGGAAGCGGCGGTCGCGGATGGCGGCCTGGAGGTCCGCGTTGGTGGCGCTGATGATCCACGCGTCCGCCGGCTCGGGGTGGGTCCCGCCCAGCCGCCGCACGGTGCGGTCCTCGATGACGGTGAGGAGCTTGGCCTGCAGGGCGTCCGGGAGCAGGCCGACCTCGTCCAGGAAGATCGTGCCCTGGTGCGCGGTCTGGAAGAGACCGGGCTTCGCCCGCCGCGCGTCGGTGAAGGCGCCGCGCTCGTAGCCGAACAGCTCCGACTCGAGCAGCGTCTCCGGAATCGCCGCGCAGTTGAGCGGGACGAACGGCCGGGCCGCCCGCGGGCCGGCCCGATGGAGCACGGCTGCCACCAGCCCCTTGCCGGTCCCGGTCTCGCCCTCGAGCAGGATCGCGGGGGGGCGCCGCGCGCTGAATGGCCGCGACAGGAGACGGCGGATCGCGTCGCGGGCCGCTTCGATCGCCGGGCTCTCGCCGAGGAGCTCGATGAACGGGTCCATCCTGCGCAAGATTGACGTAGAAGCCCTTACTGGTCAACCTACTGGTCAATATTTCACCACTCGCCAGTCGGAAGGAATGACTGTCGACCAGTAAGATATTAGAAACATGTATCTTTCTCGTGGCACCTGGCTTGCGGTCGTGTAGGGACATGTCCTCTATCGCTCGATCCGGAGAGGAGACCGACATGTCCGTGCCGCTTCGCCACCGGGAGTCTCCCGCGATCCATCCATTCACCTCGGCCGGCCGCATCCTCGGCCCCGACGAAGGCACGGGCCGAGGCATCGTGGTCCGTCCTCCGCGGCGGTCGCCGCTGGCCATGCTGCGGGCCGACCCGCGCCAGGCCGTCGAGCACGACCTCATCCGTTGCCTGGCCTGCGGCAGCGCGTTCCGCCAGCTCACCAACACGCACCTGCGTCACCACGGCATGACCGCGGACGAGTACAAGCGGCAGTTCGGCTACAACCGCGGCCGACCCCTGATGTGCCACGCCCTGCAGCGCCTGTACACCGAGCGGGCGGTGAAGATCGGTCTCGCCGCCCGCATTCGGGAGCGCCCCATCCTGGCCCGGCCCGAGCTGCGCCGACAGGGCGGGGCCCGCACCATCGCGCTCGAGGAGATCCTCACGCGCCGGGAGGTGCGCGAGCGCGGGCGGGCCGGCGTCCTCTAGGGTCGCGCTCATCCCCGCGCCGGCCGCTCGGCGCGGCACCGGCGCGCCCGCGGTTCGCCGGTCGCCTCGCCCCTGTAACGCGTTGCAACATGACAGCGCGGAAGGGTTGTCGGGCCACCGTCGTTGACGTATATTCTCCGCAGTCCTGAATCTTTTCGCAGTTCCCCGGGGTTTTCCCACCCACAGGCTTCAGGCATCCACCGGCCCCCGGGCCGGCGCTAAAGGGGGAGACACGATGAGGCGTTTCCGATACACCGCCGCGGCGCTCGCGATCGCCGGCGTCGTCGCGTCGGGTGCAGCGCCGGCCGGCGCAGAGACTCCGAAGGCCGGCGGCCACCTGAACGTCATGCTCCGCGAGGATCTGTCCCAGGGCTTCTCGATCCACGAGACCTCCACCATCTCCACCGTGTGGCCGGCCATGCCCTGCTTGAACAACCTCGTGATCTTCGACCCCCTCAAGCGGGTCGAGAGCGTGGACACCATCGTCGGAGAGCTGGCCGAGAAGTGGTCCTGGCAGGACAACTACCGGAACCTCGTCTTCTTCCTCCGGAAGGACGTCAAGTGGCACGACGGCAAGCCCTTCACGTCGCAGGACGTCAAGTTCACCTTCGACATGGTGCGCGGCGCGCCCGACGCGCAGGGCAAGCTCCGTCTGAGCCCGCGGAAGGACTGGTACGCGAACGTGGAGGCGATCGAGGCCCCGGACGCGTACACGGTCGTCTTCCGGCTCAAGCGCCCCCAGCCCGGTCTCCTGGCGATGCTCGCCTCGGGCTACTCGCCGGTGTACGCGGCCCACGTCAACCCCGCCGCGTACCGGACCGGCTGTATCGGCACCGGACCGTTCAAGGTGAAGGAATGGCGGAAGGGCGAGTTCGTGGACTACGTGAAGAACCCGGACTACTTCGTCAAGGGTCGGCCGTACCTCGACAGCCTCCGGTACGTCGTGATCAAGGAGCGAGGCACGCGCATGGCGGCCCTGCAGGCGGGACAGCTGGACGTCTCGTTCCCGGGGGAAGTCACCAAGACCTTTGCCACGCAGATGAAGAAGGCCGTCCCCCAGCTGGTGCAGACGCCGGTGGCCACGAGCGTGAACGAGAACATGATCATGAACATGAAGAAGCCGCCGTTCGACAACCAGAAGGTCCGGCTCGCGATCTCCTACGCGATCGACCGGAAGGGCCTGATCGAGGCGGTCCATCAGGGCGGCGCGGTGCCGGGGGCCTCGATGGCCCCCAAGCCCTACGGGGTGTGGGGGCTCCTCGAGAAGGACCTGACGGCCCTGCCGGGCTACGGCAAGGCGGCGGACATGAAGACGCGCGCCCGGAAGCTCCTGGCCGAGGCGGGGTTCAACGCGCAGAATCCGCTCAAGGTAGAGATGGCCACGCGGGCCATCCCGCTCTACGTGGACATGGCCTCGTTCGTCATCAACGAGCTCAAGCAGGTCGGGGTCGAGGCGTCGCTCAAGCAGGTGGAGACCGCGCAGTGGCACGCCATGGCGACGCGCGGGGAGTACCAGATCGGGGCCAACCTGACCGGCATCGGGGTGGACGAGCCGGACGCCAACTACTACGAGAACTACGCGTGCGGCTCTCCGCGCAACTACTCGTTCTACTGCAGCGAGCAGGTCATGAAGATGGTGGACCAGCAGTCGCAGGAGCTGGACCCGAAGAAGCGGCTCCAGATCATCGCGGGCATCCAGAAGAAGCTCGAGGAGGACGCGGCGAGGCCGATACTCGACTGGACGCTCGACTACTTCACGGTGTGGCCGCACGTCAAGAACCTGGTCCCGCACAACAACATTTACAACTACGGTCGGATGCAGGAAGTCTGGTCTTCGAAGTAGGGCTCCGAGCCCCACGCATGACGGGCGGGGGAGGCCGCCGCCTCCCCCGTCGCCCGTCTCGAGAGAACGCATGAAAACCTACATCGCCCAGCGGCTCGGGATCGCGATCCTGACCCTCTTCGGCATGTCGGTGGTGATCTTCCTGCTGCTCCGGCTGGCCCCCGGCAACATCGTGGACATCCTGTTCTCGGCCGCGGGGTACGTCGACCCGCAGGCCCGCCAGGAGATCATGCGCGAGCTGGGGCTCGACCAGCCGCTCTGGCTCCAGTACGTCGAGTGGATCCGGCAGATGTTCTCCGGTGACCTGGGCAAGTCCTACCGCTACGATCTGCCCGCCTGGGAGATCATCCGGCCGCTGGTGCCGGTGACGGTCGAGCTGGCGACGCTCTCGCTGATCGTGTCGGTCGTCCTCGGGGTGCCCCTCGGCGTGATCAGCGCGGTCCGCCAGGACACCGGCCTGGACTATGCGCTGCGCGTGTTCAGCCTGGCCGGCCTCAGCATGCCGTCGTTCTGGCTCGGCATGGTGATCATCCTGAGCCTGGTGGCCTGGTTCGGCTGGATCCCGCCCGTCACGTACGTGCCCCCCACCGAGAACTTCCGGCTGCACGTGGTCCAGTTCGCCCTGCCGTCCCTCGCGGTCGGCTACCGCTCCTCGGCGCTCATCATGCGCATCACGCGCTCGTCGCTGCTCGAGGTCATGCGCGAGGACTACATCCGCACCGCGCGGGCCAAGGGGCAGTCCGGGCGCATCGTCATCTGGCAGCACGCCCTCAAGAACGCCATCCTGCCGGTGGTCACCGTGATCGGCATCGAGTTCGCGTTCCTCATCGGCGGGCTCGTCGTCACCGAGACGGTGTTCAATCTTCCCGGGCTCGCCCGCTTCCTCGTGGAGGCGATCCTCTGGCGCGACTACCCGATCGTCCAGAACATCGTGATGCTGATCGCGATCGTGGTGATCCTGTCGAACCTGGTCGTGGACCTGCTCTACGGGGTCCTCGATCCGCGGGTCCGGTATGGCAACTAGGCCTCTCGGCGTCGAGGTGCCGGGCGCGGTGCTGACCCCGGGCCGCCCCGGGGCGTGGACGACGCTGACGCGCTTCTGCCGCAAGAAGCCGCTCGGGGCGGCGGGCGGCCTCATCACGCTGGTGATCGTGCTCACCGCGATCTTCGCGAACCAGCTCCAGACCTACGATCCCATCGCGACCGACGCCGCGAGCACCCTCGCTCCTCCCGGCGTCGAGCACTGGCTCGGCTCCGATCACCTCGGCCGCGACATCTACTCGCGGATCGTGCACGGGGCGCGCGTGTCGCTGATGGTCGGGATCTCGTCCACCCTGGCCGGTTCCATCCTGGGCGGGATCATCGGACTCCTGTCGGGCTACGCGGGCGGCACGACCGATCTGATCGTCCAGCGGGTCATGGACATCCTGCAGGGCCTGCCGCTGCTCGTGCTGGCCCTCGTGATGTCCGCCGCGCTCGGCCCGTCGATCGAGAACGTGGTGATCGCGATCTCGATCCCGATCATCCCCCGGGCGGCCCGGATCATCCGGTCGAGCGTGCTGTCCATCCGCGAGATGCAATACGTGGAGGCGGCGCGGGCCATCGGGCTCCGCCACCTCCGCGTCGCCTTCCGTCACATCCTGCCCAACACCATCGGGCCGTTCATCGTGCTGTGCACCGCGCAGCTCGGCAGCGCGATCCTCGTCGAGGCCGCCCTGTCGTTCCTGGGGCTGGGCGTACCCGAGCCGTATCCCTCGTGGGGCCGCATGCTCTCGGTCTCCGCCGCGGAGTACGCGCAGAAAGCGCCGTGGCTCGTCCTGTTCCCCGGCCTGGCCATCAGCCTGGCGGTGTTCGGCTCCAACCTGCTCGGCGACGCGCTCCGCGACACCCTCGATCCACGCCTCCGCGGCTCCTGACGGTCACGACATGCCGCGGCCCGCCGACGATCTCTGCTGGATGCCCGCCTCCGAGCTGGCCCCGGCCATCAAGCGCCGCAAGATCTCGCCGGTCGAGGTGATGAAGGCGGTGCTCGCCCGCGTCGAGCGCCTCAACCCGCGCCTCAACGCCTACGTCACGCTCACCGCCGACCAGGCGATGAAGGCGGCCCGCGCCGCCGAGCGCGCGGTGGGCAAGAAGGGGGCGCGGCTGGGCGCGCTCCACGGGGTGCCCTTCTCCACGAAGGACCTGCTGATCACCCGGGGGATCCGCACCACGTTCGGGACCCGGCTCTTCGCCGACAACGTGCCGGCCGAGAGCGCGCCGATGGTGGAGCGGCTCGAGGCGGCGGGGGCGATCCAGCTCGGCAAGACCAACACCCCGATGATGGGCTGGATCGGGGCCACCCACAACCTGCTCTTCGGCGTCACCCGCAACCCGTGGAACCTCGACCGCACCCCGGGCGGCTCGAGCGGCGGGGCGAGCGCCGCGGTGGCCGCGGGCCTGGGGCCGCTCGCCATCGGCACCGACGGCGGCGGCTCGATCCGCATCCCGGCCTCGCTGGCCGGCATCTACGGCATCAAGCCGACGTTCGGCCTGGTGCCGATCTATCCGTTCAGCGCGGCCTGGGGGCTCTCGCACGTCGGTCCGATGACGCGCACGGTGGCCGACGCGGCGCTCATGCTGAACGCCAGCGCGGGACCGGACGCGCGCGATCCCTTCTCGCTGCCGGGCCCGCGGGTGGACTACGTCCGGGCCCTCCGGGGCGGCGTCAAGGGCCTGCGGGTGGCGTGGACCGCCGATCTCGGCTTCGCGAAGGTGGTGGACCCCGAGGTGGCGAGCGCGTGCGAGCGGGCGGCCCGGCGGTTTCGCGACCTGGGCTGCCGGGTCGAGGAGGTCACGCCCGGCTGGCCGAGCCCGCACGCCGCGTGGAGGACCATGTTCCTGGGTGGCATCGCGGCCCGGCTGGGGCCCGCCCTGCGCGACCGGCGCGACGACATCGATCCCGGCCTGCTGGCCATCGCGGACGAGACCCGCGGCTGGAGCCCCACCCAGTTCGTCCAGGCCTGGTTCGACCGGCTGGCCTGGGAGGAGCATCCGCGCCGGCTCTTCGAGCGGTACGATCTGCTCCTCACCCCGACCATCGCGTGCGCGGCCTTCAAGGTCGGGCAGGACGGGCCGCCCGAGATCGCGGGCACCCCGACCGGGGTCTACGACTGGATCCCGTTCACCTATCCGTTCAACATGACCGGACATCCCGGGGCCTCGGTGCCCTGCGGCTTCACGCGTGAGAAGCTGCCCATCGGGCTGCAGATCGTCGGGCGCCGCTTCGAGGACGCCACCGTGCTGCGCGCCTCCGCGGCGTGGGAGAAGCTCGCGCCCTGGGCGCACCTGAGGCCCCCGCTCGACTGAGCCCCCCGGGATACCCGTCGTCCAAGGGCGGCGTCTCGGAAAGTGGGCATTGTGCGGCCGGGCGCCTCCGGCCACGCTCCGGACGTGCGCCACGGCCCCGCCGGTTACTCGCTGGTCGACCTCCTCGTCGCCCTGGCCGTCGGCGGGGGCCTCATGGCCTCGACCTTGACCCTGCTCCATCTGGGCCTCCGCGCCTGGGTCTGGGGCGCGGCGCGCGTCGAGGCCCAGCAGTCGGCGCGCTACGCGCTCGAGCGCCTGGCCGGCGAGCTCCGCGAGGCCGGCTACGATCCCACCGTCGCCGGCATCGCCCCGGTGGTGCTGGCCGAGCCCACGCGCATCGTGTTCCAGCGCGACCTCAACGGCAACGGGGTGGTGGACCCGACGCGTGAGCGGGTCACCTACCTCCTGCGGGCGGGGGAGACGATCCTGCGGCGCGACGCGGGTGGAGGCGCGCAGCCGGTCGTCGAGGGCGTGCGGGGCTTCCGGCTCGTCTACCTCGACCGCGCCGGTGCCCCGACCACCGATCCCGCCGCGGTGACCGCGGTGCGGATCCGGCTCGAGATCGGCGGGCCCGACGGGGGCGTCGTCATGGAGACGCAGGCCACGCTGCGCAACCTGCTCTGGTAGAATGAGGCCCGTGCGTCGCCGCGATTGTGTCTTTGCCCTGCTGCTGGTTGCGCTCGCGCTGGCCCCGCTCGGTTGCGAGACCGTGCCCTACACGGGCCGCCGGCAGATCCAGCTGGTCTCGGCGGACGAGGAAACGCAGATGGGGGTGCAGTCCTACCAGGAGATCACCGGCAAGGCCCCTCTCTCGACCGACGGGCAGACCAACGCGATGGTCCAGCGGGTGGGTAGCCGCATCGCCGCCGTGACGGACCTCAAGTACCAGTGGGAGTTCAAGCTCATCGCCGACGACAAGCAGGCCAACGCCTTCGCGCTCCCGGGCGGGAAGGTGGCGGTCTACACCGGCATCCTGCCCATCACGCGCGACGAGGCCGGGCTGGCCGCGGTCCTCGCCCACGAGATCGGCCACGTGCTGGCGCGGCACGGCGGCGAGCGGCTGAGCCAGCAGATGGGGGTGCAGACCGTCACCCAGGTGCTGGCCGGCATGGCCAGCAGCAACCCGGCCACCGTGCAGCTGGTGAGCGCCGCCCTCGGGGCCGGAGCCCAGGTGGGGGTGCTGCTGCCCTTCAGCCGCCAGCAGGAATCGGAGGCCGATCACCTCGGCCTGATCCTGATGGCCAAGGCCGGCTACGATCCGCACGCCGCGGTGGACCTGTGGAAGCGCATGCAGGAGGCCGCCAAGGGCCAGCGGCCCGCCGAGTGGCTGTCCACGCACCCCTCCGAGGCCACCCGCATCGA